>Ga0208896_1001312_pt1 | contig 12471 bp, 15 predicted proteins | sample ETNtaG_27_FD_185778 | JGI IMG/M metagenome (GOLD analysis project Ga0208896, IMG submission 185778) | Marine microbial and viral communities from oxygen minimum zone, Eastern Pacific Ocean - ETNP201406SV63 (SPAdes) (version 2) | ecosystem: Environmental > Aquatic > Marine > Oceanic ... | reverse complement strand
TTGCAATTCTTCAGAATTTAAAGCGACAACATCATAACCCAGTACCCTCTGTGCATCGTGTGACACATCAATACTTAAATTTGACAAGTCGGGCTGGTCAACGGTTTTAACAATTTTATGGGTTTCTATATCATAAGCAGGGATAGGCTCTTTTTGTATAACCTCAATCCAGACTGTGGATTTATTAAAAACCCTCTCCATTCCTTCCGAACTTTTCTGCTTTAAAACCTTTCCTGTTGCCCTGTCAATTTTTGCGTAATTCTTTTTCATCTTATGTATCCTCCCCTGCATCTATTGTGTAAAACAATTTGATTCCTAATAAACGAGCATCTTCGCCCATATCATCATTAGCATCGGATACATCTCTCCCGACTCTGAAGAAAGTCATATCATCATCGGCTGGTGTTTGTGCGATAGTGACCGCACTGCTCTCTGCTGTTACATATACCTCCTCTGCTGCTGATTGAGCATTGTCTGTAACCACGACAGCCGTTCCGTATGCGATATCAGCAGTCTGGTTGTCGGCTACTCCCACACCCTGTAAGAACCAAGCCACTCCATCTGTATCTGTGGCAGTAGAACACCACCATACCTGAAAAGTTACCGTGCTTATATTCCAAGACTTTGGAAAACAGACTCCGAATTGTGCGTGTTCGTCACTTCCTGTGTCAAAATCAAGTACCTGTAAGTCAGGTCTGCCAGATGTTGTCTCCACATCAGTAATTGATGCACACCCATTGGAGTCCGTTGGTCTCATTGCAGCAGCAGGTATCCATAGAGTATGTTTTCCAATTACGGAATTTGCCACCGCCCCAGTGCTTAGAGTCAGAACGGTAATCCATCCTGAGTTGGCAGCGTTTCTCTGTTTTAATAAATCGTTGGCGGTGTCAGCCCACCATTGATATGCAAAGGTCGTACTGGGAGCAGTCGCCCCACTATTACATTCTGCAAGTGCTTGGAGCGCAGAGTTGATATCACTCCTGACCGTAGCTCCGTCACTATTTGCAATATTATAGTCATGTTGTGACATTGTTTTTTCCTCCTAATTTTAATTCATCGTTTATTTTTCTTTTAATACTCTGCTCATACCACCTAACCCACTCCTTACACTCTGACGGTATGGGCTTATCATTCACAAGTGATTTCATAAGTAAGTAAAAAACATTATCCTTGTCCACTCCCTCTGGTTTCAGAGAAGGTCTGCCATGACCAAATCCGAGTGGTATAAAAGTGCTGCCTGTCCATCTGTATTTATTCAGAGCTAAATCACAATCGTCAGGAACTTCTACCTGACCCTCCGATGGTCTCCCACTCTCATCATAACCCACCAACACTTTATTTTTATCTAAAATTGCTATTTTCATTTATACAACCTCCTCTGCCTCGATAATCAATGTATCTACTTTTATATTAAAAGCATTGTCATCAGATGTTAAATTAACTCTAAAATCAAAACCCCTTGCCTCAAACTCTGCACTCTCCAAATTCTGCCACTCACTCCATGTGGGAGTTCCGCTTGTGTCATCATCCGTGTGTCTCTCCTGCACCCTCGCATCGCAAGAGGTGGAATCTGTGCCGTCAAAATCCTCCCATACATCAATATTGCTTGCCCTGTCATCGAGATTGTCCAGTGGATTAAATACGGTCACACCTATATCAGTTGTGATTCTAACCTTCTCTACTGACCCAAAATCAAAACCAGTTGCAAAGTCATAAACCCCTGACGATTCACTCCCACCGTAATAATCAACACTGCTAACAGTATCAAGGGATGTTATGTCATCAAATAATCCAGCCGATGCCAGTTTTAAAATACTATCAACAGCTATTGTATTGGTGTGAGTGCCTGTGTATGTAGTACTCTCCGTCACAGTGTCCACATTTGCAAAGGACAATACACTGTTTTGCTTTGTGGACACCTTGACAACTGTAGAAGCTCTCTGTCCTTTATCAAATACTTTTGCTAAATATGTGCCAACCTTTAAGGGCAATAAGGCACTCAGGTCAGTTCCCTTACTTGCCTCGCCAATACCTACCGACTCCCCCCATGAGGCATCATCAACCATAGTCTCCTTGCTATGTCTGAATTTTACAGAGCCTCCAAATCTTACATCTAAATCTTCCAGCGCATCCCACCTTAATAATACTGACGCACCAAACGTATTTATATTTAAATTGCTCAATGGGCTTGGTGTGCTTGTCTGCCCTATAACATAAATTGCGTTACTATATGACCACTCTCCTGTGTTTATACTTTCCTTGTCAACCCAATGTAATCTAATATCATAAGTGCCACGATTCTCCACATCCTCAATTATTATTTCGCTATCAGTCTGCGATGATAATACAACTGGTTTAAAATCCTGCTCACTCCCTGTCACCCGTATCTGTGCCTCTACAACTGCGTCAGGAAATTGATTTATAGTTCCGTAAGATATAGCAATTCTTGGTATAAGAGTATTGCCAGCACCCAATTTTAAAACACTCTCATCTGTTCTGGTCTCCAGAATCGTCACCTCTGGTATAAGGGCTTGTGGGGTCAGCTTTGATTCAAAGTCTGGTAGAGAGCCTGTGTCTGCCGAATAAATACCGTCAGAGTATGGAACGATTGTAAGCCTTGCCTGTAAGTCTCCCAATGGCTCAACTGTCAATAATAACCCTTTTATAGTCTCTGAGTCAGCTAAGCCGAACCCAAAAACATCACCCACTACTGGTATATCAGCCGAGTCAATTACTGAGTCAAAAACGACAGTAGTCTGGTCTCCCACATCAAGTGTTATCCCTCTTGTTAACCCTGCGTTATCTCTTGTCCTTATGCTTAAACCGTAACTCTTACCACTCTCCATCGTAAGTGTCTCATCAACTGTCACCCCTGTGCAATCTCCAGAGCCGTCAACTTGGACTGCCGTTATCCTTCCAGCCTTTAAACCTACCAGTAATACATCGTGAGTGACAAGCACAAGGTCTCCCCTCCTTGCTACCAAGTACTCAAAGTCAACATTGAGTGTCCACCGCTCAGGCCTTAAACGCATTTGAGCAAGATTGAATCTGCCATGTTTCCAGATATGGTCTGCATCGGTCATACCTATGGAGTCTAGCTGTTCAAATACGGTTGCACTGCCTACGTCATATCCATCGTCATACACTATGCGTTCATCTTGTTTGTAGTCAGTATCCTTATTTGCAAATCGCATTCTGAGTGCGTGAGGTACATCAACAAAGTCTTTCTCTGCCTCAAAATTAGATGAATTTCTAGGTGTAAAATGCTGCACAGGAATGGTCTGCTCTTTATCAATAGCCACTCCCCATTTACCGTCTATCTGGACTGGTGTGGCTCGACCTGCAATAGAAATATCTGACAATAACTCCCAGACACTACTCTGAAAATCCCTGACCATATTAAACTCATACCCCTCACTTGCACAGTGAGTGTGCCATGTCTGGAGAGATGATAGGTCAATCCTACTGTCAGCCAGTGGCGATGCCATTGCGTCACTTTGTAGTACATGTCTAAAGATTGAAGCTGGGTTACTTGATACTCCCTCTGCCCATGTTGAGCCATTCCAGTCAAGCACGTAACTGCTCACCTTTGCACTCAGATTATCTATAATTCCTGATAGTTGATTTGTTGCCCTGACTTTTAAAGCCATCTTTGCAAGCGGAAATGGAAAGTCAATAGGTTCTTCATCTGTCACTGTCTTAGTCGCTGACCAGTGCATCAAGTCAAATATCCTTGTGGAATCTGTGTCTGCCGTTGTTCTTCTTAGTCTGATATCATACTGACCTCTTGATGGTGTTTTCCACTGATAACCATATCTCACTGCACTTGATGAGTTGTCTGTCATTGTGAGTTCTAAAATACCGCCACTATGAGAGGGAGCAGTTATTTTTGTAATTGTCTTAAATGTTTTTGAGCCTGTGACCGATGTGGATGACCCTGCTGTAAACGCTGGGAGAGTTTCTGTCTGAAAAACATCATCTGTATCTGTACCTTCCACGATTACTTGGACTGCATCTATGTCAGAAACCAAGCCTCCAGAGGTGGCTCTAATTGTAGACGGCTCTGGGAGTGCGTTTAATCCGCTTGTAATTACCTGAGTTGAGTCTGTGTCCGTAATGGCATCATGTACCTTTGAATACGCAGTATAAATGTATTCCCTCCACACCATATTGTTCGCACTCCTCCCACTACCTCCCTTCTTCTCCTCTCTCATTCCTGTAGTCAGATAACCAGATTCGACCAAAGTTGTGACAGTGTTCACCCTTGAATTACTGACCGATAAATTAGGATTTAACCAATCGCCAGCCGTATCTGTCTCCCTGTACTGCATCTCAAGGTTGACTGTTCTGTTCTCCCTGTCACCTTTATCATTAAAATTGACAAGACCTCTCGGAAACACAACGTCAACTATTAACTCATCAGCATCTATCCCAGAGGTTCTAGTTGTCCAATCATCCTCCTGTTTTAAGAGAGCAGAAAAGTCCTCCTGACCAACGGTATCAGGAAAGATGGTAATGTCAGGGTCTCCGCTCACGCCCTCCATGACCTCATACTCAATGTCGTCAAATTCACCGATGGGTGTATTACCTATTTTAATATCTTCTATCTTTAATCTGCCATATCCAAAGACAAGCAGCATTCTTAAGTGCTGGTCATCGCCTACAATCTCAGTGTAAGTGCCAGCACCCAGAGGAGGTACACTTTTGTGAACACCAAGAACGACAGGTACAATTCCAAATGGATTCGGTCTATTTTTAGCACCTTCTATAAATAATGTGGGTGAATCTCTCAGCCCTGATGTACCCGATAGCATACCCATACTTGGTGCAGATGGTGTCTTTGGAGGTGCTAGAGCGTTCATTGCTAACATACCTATACCCATTACTGCACCTTTGACAACTGCCGTTCCGAATGCTGTTAAGGCAAAGCCTGACGCTGATGTCATACCTCCAACAGTTCCAAGCGTTCCGAGATAAGCATTAATGGCATACGGAGCAATAAAAGCTGCTGCTATAATCGCCACTGTCAAAATAGTTCTTAGAGGATTCTTCCCACCACCTCCACCACCCATAGGCACAACCCTGATAGTGACAATGTCATTCATTTTTGGATATACAGCCTCCCACTCACTTCTCGGTATTATTTTATCATTTAGGACTATGTGAGCGTGTCTGCGCAGAACTGTATCAGGCTGAGCCAGTGCAAGTATATCGCCAAGAGAGTTATTATCAGCCACAACCATGTCCACCCTCTGTACCTTGAATGGATGTGGAACTGCTACCACTTTAACCCCTTCTGATTTGACCAGTTCATTTTTAACAACCATATCTGTATATCCCCTCTACTCTAAAATCTTTCATTCTCTGCAAACAAGTATTAATACCATGCTCGACATGGAGTATTTTTTCATCAGTTACAACCAGCCCGACATGACACATCCTTCCATACATATAAAGAAAAGCGATATCACCCATCTCAGGCTTATCAACTTTGTGCCAAGACAACTCCCGACCTTTTAAATAAAGCTCTGCCAGTAGTTCCCTGTCTTTTGTACTCGTATAATCATCTGTGTATGATGGCAACTCAATGTCAAACAATTCATAATATGCTACACATATCAAACCCCAGCAATCCCAACTCTCCCACGTTCTGCCATGAGGCTTAAAAGGTACTCCCACCGCTTTCCGACAAAACTCATTAATATTCATACTGCAAATAATCCTTGAAATTGTGCTGGTGCAAATTGACCAATCGGGAAAGGCTCAAGAGCAATATCCTCCATTGATAAATCGCCTGAGACTTTCGTCATATCCCATTTAACATTTCGCAAAGTAAAGGGAGCAAAAGTTAATTCTATTGTATCAGGGTCTGCCGCTCTTATTACCGAAATTGTGACCTTCGGTGCTGTTGTGATATTTCTTATACTCTCGGCAATCTCCCTTGATACGTTGTCAATCACTAACTGCGCTGATGGTGTGCCGTCTCCAGTTGAGTCTGGGAGAGTTATTTCAAATGGATATGCGACAAATAAATTGCCATCACTTGTTATATTTTCATTATTATTAACCACCCTGATGGGAGTGATATCATCATGGGTGATGGTGAGCAACACAAGAAAAACGTCATCTGTCTCCTGTAAATACGCTGCCTCCTTAAATGAATTAGTTATTGCCATTATGGTAGTACCTCAAGATTGAAAACACACTTCCATTCTCCAGCCACCTTTGTCATTTTCGGTGGCTTTTTAAATCTATATGTAATATTCGTGCTGTCGTCAACAGGGTCAACCCATGTAAAAGAGCTTGCCCCTTCATTCAATGTTGTGATAAAAAATGTGTCAAAAGTTGCTCTCTGCGCTGCCGTAAATACCATAGGGATATCAATATTTCTTACAGCTGCTGTGAATTGTTTCCTCACTTTAGGTGCACCAGTGTCCATCTGCGACCTGAGAGTGGCTGTCTGCCTCTCCTCTGTAACACCTCTAAAATGTTTCTGCGGTAAACTCGCTGGATATGTCTCAGGCATTTTATATTATCTCCCTGCTAATTGTGGACTCAAATTTGAAAAGGCTTTTGTCATCGCAGTGAATGTCTTACTGCCTGAGCGTATATTATTTGCCATCTTCTCATCTAGAATAACGTCAATTTTTCTCATGCCCCCAGACGTAGTACCCTCCTCCGTCTTAGTTCCTTCTGGTGCGCCAATAATATTGACCTCGACATTACTTCCACCCATCCCTGCAAGTTGGCTCAGAGGTGCTACAATCTCAGGCTCACGCTCTGCTATCGCTGCAAATGTTGGTTTTGTTACAATCCCCCCCTCTGCAAGCCCTAGAAAGCCAAGCCCGAACAAACCTCTCTTTCGTTGTGATACCTGATTGGGTGTAGGTGCGCCTGTCATCCCTGCCATTGGTGAGTTATCAATACCTCCACCCATTCCCCCCATCACCGCTTTTAATATCGGGTCAATAATAGTTAACTGGATAATCATTTGTGTTATCATTTTACCGAAAGAGCGCAACATTCCAGTGAATGTAGTCTCTGCGCCCCAGAGCATATCATTCAGATTACTTGAAAAATTTGATGCCCACCCAGAAACTGCACTATTTAATCTGTCAAAAGTTTCAACCCCTTTGTCACCAAGCTCATCATAATTAATACCAATATTTTTTCCGACCTTCTCCCATTCATCGCCAATAGCTTTGATTTTTTTTTCAGCCTCACCACCGTCAACCTTCCCCAGCGTGGGTCTCTCCCCTTGTTTTAGTCTAGCCCTTGTACTCTCACCTCCAATGTCAGGGTATTTGTCCTTATATAATTCTGGTAATAACTCCTCTTTAGTCATCGTTAAAGGGCTGTTTTTTATAGCTGTCTTTTGTAGCTCAATGATATCCTCCAGAGTCTCAACTACCATAGAGAGTGAGGTGGCAAAGAAACCAACTGTCGTTGTTGTCCTTGCAACCCACTTCGGAAACTCATCAGTGATTAAATCCTCATTATTCTCCAACCACTTCTCTAACTGTTCATTAACGTCAGCCATCCCCTCGGTAGTATTATCAGCCAGTTTAGTCAGTGCTGGTGTCAACTTGATAACAGCATTCTCCCAGAGAGCCTTGAAAGATGTTTCCATCTTCTCAATCGCATCGGTGAACTCCTCCATCTGCTGCCCTTCGAGCTTGGTGAATGTATATCCAAGTCTCTCTGCAAGCTCTACTTGTTTCTTTATAGCATCAGAACCCTGATTGAGGGTTGGTATTAAGTCAATTCCAGCCCTTCCTAATACGGTCTGTGCAATAGCTGACTTCCTTGCACCATCTTCCATACCATGAAAGGCATCGGCTATCTCATAGAAAATCTCAAGTGGGTCACGCAGAGAACCATCAAGGTTTTTAATGCTCACATCTATATCATCAAATGCCTTTTTAGCCTCTGCTCCAGCACCCCCCTTTATATCAAACATCATCTTTGACACTGTTTTCATGCCTTTGGCAAAGGAGTCAATGCTTGCACCTCCCAAATTCATAACAAGTCTGAATGCCGATAAAGTTTCAGTGGCTACACCAGTCCTCGCTGACATCTTGGCTATCTTGTCACCTAAGTCCGTAACACCCTTTATTGCCTTTGTGAGTGCATAGCCAGCGATGAGAGCAGCACCTACCGCAAGAAGTTTGCTTTTTAACATCTGTGCAGCCAACCCAGCTCTTTTCATCTTCTTTTCGAGTTTCTGGGTTTGTTTGCCAGCCTTTTTGATGCCCTTGTCAAATTTCTTTGAGTCTGTTTTTAACTCAAGTATCGCATCGCCAATTTTTTCAGCCATTTTTTATTTACCTCGCTCGTCAACAACTTCAATCCCCATTGCTGTAAGCACCATTGCTTTAGCTTTATGAGCATTTTTATTATTACTTTTTTTCTGGGATTTAGTTTTCAACTCTGTTTGTTTTTGAAGTTTATTCATAATACGCTTGCTTTCGTCTGCTTTGATGCTGCCTGACGCTACTGCATGGATGGTGATAGTGCTTAATGACTCCTCTGCCTCGATGATGGGTAACATCGTTGCATAAGCATTTAACAACTTAAATGGGATGTTGAGCCAATCGGTAATATTGCCACCGTAAAATCGCTGGAGTCTGGGTAGGATAGTACCCCAATCGTCCACACTATGACTCTCGGTATTTACTCCGTCTTTTTTTTTAAAAGACCATTGACTTCCATGTAAGCATTTACAATCTCAATCTTTTTGGTGATAGAGAGTTTCTGTAGAACCTCTGGATTAATTTCAACAATGACAAGGGAGAGGAGTGATTGCAGAATTGCGTTATATCTCTCCTCGTCATCAACTGTGTTAATCTCTCCCACACTGGACAACTGTGTGCCAAGCTCATTGAGTTTCTGTCTGCTTGTAATACTTAGGTCGTCAAGTCCGCATAGTCCGTAAGGCACTCCATCAATCTTGATGTGTGCCTTAACGGAATCCGTTGACAAATCCAGTAATAATTCTTTTTCGTTATCCATATTATGACGCTGCTGCATCTCCTATAAACATTCTGCCGTAAGGAGAGTTCCCAGAATTATAGGTATAATCTGCGATTGCTTTTAGGTCAAACTTAACACCGACATTCTCTGACTTGTTAAAAACAAGCTCTAGAGAGCCAACTTGAACACAAGCTGGTATTTCGATTTGAATATTTTCTGTAGATAGGTCTGATGATTTATCCTCACCTCTAATTAAAAGAGCCTTGCTTGTCATCGACAAACCTCTCAAGAGGTTAAAGCTCTGTGAGCCTCCAACTGATGAGCCTGATGCAGTGTCTGTGGTTGTAGTTCCTAAATTAAAAGCCTTGATAATTTCAGCAGAGGTCAAGTCGTACAGTGTAAATGACACAGACATTTCCTCAAGCGTTCTTGATACTTTTAAAATCTCAGTACCGCCAGCAAAAGCGTGGTTCTCATTTTCCTGTGTCAGTGATATCACTACACCATCCTCGCCATAATGTCGCTTACCACTTGAGCCTATCTTCGCCCAGTTCCCTGCTGGAGTCTGACTTAAATCTGTGTAAGTCTCACCCACGGAAGCCATGTAAACGTCAAAAGCTCCGTTAATAATTTCAATGCCCATTTTAAAGCCCTCCCATTTTAAAAATATTAATAAAAAAAATTGCTTATGATATAATTGTCTCTTTAAATCCAATCAACCAAGTGTCTATTACAACCGACCACTCAGTCACACTCTCCCTCGTAAAAGTTGCACCCCCAGAATGCTCTGCACTCGTCAGGCAAGTTGACGATGTTACATTCCTCTCCATGTCTCTCAAGACAGGCTTGAGCGTTCTCCATACCTCACTCGCCTCATAAGGTGTCTCACCGTAACAGTAAAAATCAACTCTAAGCTTATACATATCAAGATAACTCGCATAGCCCACACCTCCAGCAAGGTTGCACACTATTGCCTTTCTCGGCATATCATCTGTTTCGCTCTCAGGTAATTCCAACCCAAAAACCCTAGTGCCTAACGCACTGGAAATAGCTGACTGAGCTTTCAAGTATGTGATGAGTGCTGCCAAGCCATCCTGTATTGCCATTTACCTTTTCCTCTTTTTCTCTGATAACATCTTCTTTTTAATATTCTTTTTCAAAGATGGGTAGACAACATCTGCTGCTTTTCGCAAAAAAGACCCACGCTTAAACTCAAGCCAGTAAACATAATTGCCCTCAGGGTGTGTCCATATACTCCCCCACAATGCCCTCAAGCTCTTAGATGTTGCAAATTCTTTTTGACGGATGCTGCCCTCTGCCACTCCTGTCCTGTATTTCCACTCTGGATGATTATTAAGAGCATGAACAATAGTATCTTTTACCGTCTCATTTATTGCGTAGGCTGTTACCGCCTTTATTTTCTTCCTTAAATCATTTCCATACCATTTAACCGTCACTCAACCACCTTTAAGTCAGCCTCATAATGTGTATATTTTCTCGTCTTTTCTTTTATCTCAAAATTCCCTGAGTACAATGATGTGCCTTTTTTATCTGTGATTGCCGTTATCCTGTCATCCTCTGTAACATCTTCATCAAGAGGAAAAGACATTCTCAATACCTCAACTGTTGCCGTCTTGCCACCATCAACAATCATTGTCTTACCGTCATTATATACCCTGCATGGGAGTGTCAGGTGAGAACCCCAGTCAGGTGGGAGTGGGTTGCCATATGAGTCTACTCCTGTCTCAGTGTTCCGCTCAACCGTAGCCCTGTAAATCATTGCAGACCTCATACAAATAAGCCCTCATTTCTTAGTCCTGACAATATCTTCTCTCTCTCCCTCGTGTAATCAAAGGAGGCTGAGTTGTAATCACCAGCCCTCTCACTCACCAGCCCTTTATACTCAATGTCCAGCTTAATTAATCTTATATATACTGCCGTTCTCCTGTCTGTTGTATCTGTTGGAGTATAAGTGATTTTAACCCTGTCACCCCACAACCTTCTACCGTTCGTGCCGTCTGTAAGCCTGTCGAGCTGCATACCATGTCTCTGTGCATAGTCATCAGATGCCAAAGTCGTGTCAGTAGTTCCCAGAGTCTCCACAATACTTGTGATACTGGAGATGGGTCTGGTTGCCCATACGGATTTCACACCACCCTTAATATCATCAACCTGAGAGCTAACTGCTCCGAACTTCTGGTCAATGTCCTGTTCTGCTGCATCCATTATCCGCTCAAGGGCTGCGTCTGCAAGCCCTGTCTCCACATGGGTACGGACTTCTGTTGATGTTAATAGTGCCATATATTAACCCCCGAACTTAACGGTTTTCCTTTTCGTTGTCTTTGCCTTATTTTCAAATGTCACTTCCTTATCACTTCCCTTGTCTTTTTCTTTTCTCATTAGGTGTTCATATTTTGAAGGGATTTGTCGACCTTTAGCGCATAATAAAAACGCTGCCTTAATGTCTCCCTCTTTGACCACCTTCTTGCAATCTGATGTGAGATATAATCTCTCTGTTGCTATCATTGGAATCCCTTTTTATTTTTCATTAAAATGATAAAAAAAAGATAGAGGAGTGACAGGATTTTTATACCCTGCCACTCTCTCCACTACCTCCCCACTACCTTATATACCTGTCACTGTACAGAATGCTGCTGGTCTGTAAACAGGGAACGCACACCGCATCTGCGCCTTGATTGCCTGTTTTCCCTTCACAAAGTAATCATCATGGCTGTTAGACACTTGTACCTCAATACCTTTACGGACAACTAGCTCGCAGAAGTTGGCAAAGTCGCCAACAAGTCCTGTATTTTCAGTCTGTGCCGTACTCTGAATCACTGGAACTCCAAAGATTCTATCCGCACCAGTATCAGATGGTGAACCCCACAAATAAATACCATCGGTTGTAGTGGTAAGACGGAGAGTTTGCCAGTCATTCGGGTGGAGTACAATAGCACTCGGCTCGGCTCTCCCTGTGCTACGTACAAGAGTCATCGCTTTATAAATTGCATCCTGCACACTATCAGAACCAAGTGCCTGAGTCTGTATGCCTGTCACGCTGTTTATACCTTCGAGATTCGGAGCAGTACCATCACCGACCAATAACTGGAGGTCAAGCCTTTGCTGAATCATGAAACGCAAACGATTATCAAGCAGAGATGAGATACGAGCCTCATCCTCAAGCTGCTCATCTGTCGTTGGAATAAATACAGCTATCTTGCGGACATTAGAAGTCTGTTCAGTGTACACCAACGCTGCCTCACCATAGCTTGCGCCCTCTGCTGCCTCTGCTGCATTGTTTGTGAATGTTGTTTCTTCCATATAGACAACACTATTCTGACCTGTATTTCCGATTGGCACAATATCCACTACCTTCGGTGCTGCCCTTTGAGCATCATAAACAACTCTCCCTGTCCTTGTACTCTCTGGAGACCACCCTGCACTTGTCTGGAATAAAGTCTTAACACCCATGTCAATGGTGTCAACCGCTCTCTGCGC
>Ga0208896_1001311_pt1 | contig 12473 bp, 9 predicted proteins | sample ETNtaG_27_FD_185778 | JGI IMG/M metagenome (GOLD analysis project Ga0208896, IMG submission 185778) | Marine microbial and viral communities from oxygen minimum zone, Eastern Pacific Ocean - ETNP201406SV63 (SPAdes) (version 2) | ecosystem: Environmental > Aquatic > Marine > Oceanic ... | reverse complement strand
AATGACGGTTCACAAGGGTCTTGACCATTTGTCCTTTGATATCATAAATATAAACCTGTACACGTTGAGGATTTTGCAGATCGATCTGAATATTAGTCTGCGGATTGAACGGATTTGGATAGGCATTAGATACTGAAAAACGAGAAGGTATTTCAGGTTCAGTGGATATTTCGCCGTCGATCAATGTAAGAGTATAATCAAAATCACTGCCGGCATCATTTTGACTCACTACGACGAAATAAACTTCCGTGGCGTCCGTTGGATCAACATTGATGGGACTGCCGCTCCGAACTGTCCAGGCATTGTCTTCATAGCTCATGATGGCGTGTAGTTCTAAATAAGAATCGGGGCCATCATCATTGGTCAAAGTAGCCAGCACAGGATCAGCTGAATTCAATCGAATATATTGCGCAGCATTTTCCTGGAGGTTAGTACTGGAAACTGTTTGATCTGTACCTGCAGAATAAGAAACGGTATTGAATGTGGATAAAGATGCACTATAAGAATCGGCTTCATCATAATTATAGGGAGAGGCGGCAGATGCGGATGACATTACTTGATTGGCAACAGACATTCCATTAAGCATATCTTCAAATGATGATCCCAGATCATCAAATGCTTCGTCCAGCGTTTGAATACTGTAATCGCCGTAATAGCTGTCATGGGTAATGCTCTGCTCCCAAAATGTCCGGATAGATTCTTCACTTAAATGAGAATTAACATATTCAAAAAAGATAAAAGAACCATACCACCTACTGCTGGAATCAAGGTTTAAGGATTGTTGAGGATTGTTAAACCATGAAGACATATATTGATAACAATCGTTGATATTATCATATACAATTTCTTCCATTTGCACTGCAGTTGCTTCCATGACCCATGTTTCTTCCCAGTTATCATAACCCATTTGCACAGCGTGAAAATATTCATGGGCTGCTGTCACCTGAATATTTTCTGTCAATGAATTTGGAAAGCCATTATAGTTGTGGCGTATGACCATGTAACTAGTAACAGCGTTCACTTCATTTACGCCTGAAGAATGTTCATTATTTCCTGTGTAGTTGGCGTAATATTCCGACTGGACATAGCCATACACATTTGACCCTGCATTGCGGACATAAACATCATATGCGCCTGAACCGCCATTATCATAGTTTGCTGGATAGAAATCATCACTGGGCGGTTCCGTAAAGCTGTTCATGGTCAACTCAACTGCAACGACATAATTCAATTCTGCTGACATCTGCTCGATATAATCTGGAACAGAATTACTATTTGTATCGGCAGTACTCACAGCATTACTGCCAGTTGTTGTATAGTGAAAGCGAAACATCCCATTATCATACGTTTCGTCAAGGCCGCTGGCTTCGGTCCGTTCATCAAGAGACGAACGATTTACGATAGGTCCATCAAAATTAAAACCCAGGGATCGTAATTCATTTTTCATTTCTTCAGGAAGACTATGGCCATACCTGGCAATAATACGCAAATCATCACTGATATGCCGTTTTACCGACTGGTTTGAAAAAACCTGGATAATATTATGCGCTGATTGAACTGCTTGGGGATGCGGTTTTGCTGATAGGCAGCCTAAAACTAAAATGATCGATAGTATAGTTTTTATGGCTTAACTCCTGGTTTTGTTGGTTTAGGCGGTAATGGTTTGATCCATTGTTTAATATGTTTTTGAGTTTTTGGGCTTAAAGTTGGAAAAGCTTTTTGGACCTTTCTTATGATGGGTGTTGCGTCGTGCTTCCCCATAGTTCCATTATATCTTTTTGGTAAATTTTCCTGTGCGAATACACTATAGGTCAGATATGTATAAAATTCGTTATCTGTTAATTTTTCATTGCTGTAGTCAGATTCAAGTTGTTGCATGATAGATACATTTTGTTCTCTATTCGTTTGCAAAGATGAACAGGCAAACAAAAATATGCTTAACAATAGAAAATTAATTTTCATCATCATTCTTTTTATATTTTTTCATCCGTCGCTTGTACAAAAATAAACGAACAAAAAGGCCCATTAATAATAAACCGGCTATATAAAATAAAGCATAATAGGGCAGAAGTTCAATCATCTTTATTGCGTCAGTAAATCGTAGAAATATGTGCCAGCCAGAATTACCAATCCTAATATGAGTCCAGTATTTTTTCCATCAGATCCATCTCCGGAGATGACACCGCTGATGGTTAATGCTCCTCCAGTAAGATAAAATACGGACCTTAAATGAGAGTTCAATTTATATTTGGAATATTTTTTTGATTTATTTTGATCCAAAAATGCAACAACTGTCTCTGAAGGATAATATAGCGCTGCAATAATAGTATGTTTATCCTCGGAAAGATAAAATTCATAGTTCTCTATTTTTTCTTTTAATCGAAGAGCAAGTTGAGTGGATTCTTCTGCATTCGTGTTTTCTAAAGCAATAACAGGTTGTAGTAGTTGCATTGATCGTAACTCATTTGTATCACCTTGAGCGTGGTGAATAGTCATATAAAACCAGTCCTCATTAACCCAACCAGTTATATTTTCAATTTTCAACGGTAATGACGATTGCAATGTTAAAAAAACACCATTTTGTTTTACGTCTATGCGCAAGTCATTGAGCAATGTTTTATCTTGTCCATTACTTATACCAATGAGTATTAAAAGTACAATAACCGTTTTTGTAGTGAACATCTTTCTGATCATATAAAAGAAACTTAACATAAAAAATAGGGACAAAGAACAAGATTATCTTTTAAAGAGATTGTAAATTTCGCACCCCTAAAAATGACAACTTATTAAAAGGAGAAAAGTTGAATAAAATACTAATGACCTTATCCCTATTTTTGGGAATCATTTTCAGCCAAGATTATGAGATTGAGAATATTCGCCCCATTGCTCACCTTGAATTAGGTACATGTAATGATATTTGGGGCTATACGGCACCGGATGGCCATGAGTTTGCATTAGTTGGCCATTATACTGGCACATATATTTTTGATGTCTCTACAAACCCCCATGATCCTATTGAAGTTGGTTTCATTCCGGGTGCTAATTCTACATGGCGTGACCTTAAGGTACATGATACATATTGTTACGTAACCAATGAAACAGGGGGTGGAATTGATATTATTAGTCTTGAAGATCCCTTTAATCCCTATAAAGTTGGATCCTATACTTCCTCTACTGCCACGGCACATAACATTTTTATAGCCGATGGATATGCATACTTGGTTGGTAGCGCCGGTGGAGCAGGAGGGACAAGTTCTTGGCAAGGTATCATTATTTTAAATTTATCCGATCCAGAAAATCCTACCGAAGTTAGTAGATGGGAAGAAACATACATTCATGACATTTATGTAAAAAATGATACCGCTTATGCCTGTGATATTTATAATGGTTCTTTGTATATAATTGATGTTTCGGATAAAACAAACCCGACTACAATGGTAGAACATAACTACAGTAATTATGGCTGCCATGCTGTCTGGGTCACCGAGGATTCAAAATATGCCATAACTGCTGATGAAGAGAGTGGTGGATATATATATATATTCGATATTCAGGATTTTAGCAATATCAATCATTTATCTACATGGTATCCCAACGAACCAGAAGCACAAAACAAATCTGTCCATAATGTATTTTGGAAAGATGACTTGCTATACATTTCTTATTATGTATATGGAACTCGCATAGTCGATATGTCAGACCCTTCTAATCCAGTTGAAGTTGGGTATTATGATTTTTATCCCGGGCAGCAAGGTCTTTATAGTGGTAATTGGGGAACATACCCTTATACGGGTAATGGATTGATTTATTCCACTGATTACAGTGGAAACGGATTATTTGTAATGAGCTATCCGTTCATGGGTGAAATCGAATTTGATGAAATAATTGACACTGAAGATAATATTACACCTATTAATCTTGATGTTGAGATTGATGAAAGTCCTAGTTATCCTATAGATTTTAGTTCTGCTAGAGTATATTGGGGAATGAATGGCATCATCACAGATTCTTCAGCACTTTCTGCTAATAATGATGGAGATTATACAGGAATCCTAACCCCATCAGGCGCAGATGGCGTCATGCACTATTATTTAGGTTTTAATACTACAAGCGGGGAGCGGGTAACAAAACCATATGGTGCACCTTATTCAACTTATTCATTCAATATTGGCGCTGATCAAATTCTTCCAGAAGTGCACTCCATATCTGATCTGTCTGATCATTTTTATCCCAGTGGTACTTTTGATGTATATGTTGTGGCTACTGATAATTTTGGTATTAGTGCAGTCTCATTGCATTGGCAGGTTGGGGAAAGCACTATTCAAAGTTCAGAATGTACACAAATTGGATCGAGTTCTGATTTTGTAGGCGCATTAACCTATGTAGACGTTGAACCTGGTTCAACAATCAGATATTGGGCGGTTGCAACAGATGCTTCCAGTACAGCCAATCAATCCGAATCTGAAGAAAAAGAATTTTCTATCACTGATGATTATATTATAGGTGATTTTGAAAATGCAGCTACATTGAATCGCTGGGATCTGGGAGCATGGGGTCGCCAATATGTGAATGCTGAATTACGTTATGCGTTGAATGACAGTCCTCAATCACTGTATGAACCCAATGCGGACAACCCTTGCTATCTCATTGAATCGTTGGACCTTACCTATTTTGACCACGCGTATTTAACCTTTATATCTGGGGAAATGATTGAGTCAGGAGATTATGGGTTGCTGCAGTTCAAACGAGGTGAAAATGGTCTATGGCAAACCAAACTGACAGTGAACGGATTAGATGTTGTTGAACAGCGTTACGTGAACCTGGATAATTATTTGAATGAGAATGAAGTCTACATCCGCCTACTCTTTACTTCAGATGAAAATGAAGAATCCATTGGCTGGTTCGTGGATGACATTCATTTAATTCTTAACCAGGAAATGCCTGAGGTAGGTATCAAGGATATCATGATGCTTCCAGATCTAATTGTACTTTATCCAGCATTTCCAAATCCGTTCAATCCCGTTACATCCATTCGTTATAACTTACCGCAAGCAGGACTGGTTAAACTGCAAGTGTTTGATTTGATGGGCAGGGAAATCCGCACATTGACAGCCGGTTTTGAAAATGCAGGAGAAAAATCTGCAATTTGGGATGCCAAGGATAATCAAGGTAATTTAGTTAGTTCCGGTGTATATATCTACCGATTGGAAGCGGCGGGACAGGTACAATCAAATAAATTAATCTTATTAAAATAAAATATATTCTAATCAATATTGTTTAAAGGGCAGGATTTTCTGCCCTTTTTTATGTGTTTAAATTAAAGTTTTTAATTCCTTTTTCAAGACGTTGTGTAAACTCCGATGACATATCTTGTATCAATATACGTAATTCGTCGCGGTTCAAAGATGCAAAGTCAGTATGTTTTAATTGTTTAGGCAATTTATGATTTTTATCAATATCATCAAGTTAAGGATTTTGCTGTTGAATAGGGAAGAGACTAAACGGTAATTTCCTTGTTGATTATTTATTAATAATGAAACATAAAATCATCATAAGTATACTAGTGGTTTCATCGTTGCTTTTGAGCCAGAGCAATATGACCGGCGCTTTTGGCACTGTTACGATTGATGGTAAGGTATGGAATCAAGTTGCCTTACGTCCCGTAACTCCGATAAGTAAATTCAAAATCGCTTGGGACTTGGTATTTTACTTTGACCAAGACGGTAATGTATATGATGAAAACTGGGATTTCTCATCCGGAGAAAAAGCGAAGAATACTCTTATTGATAAAATTTACTATATCAGCTATGGCAGAAGATCAGACCCTCTTTATTTCAAAATCGGCGCTTTAGATAGAGTGGATTTGGGATATGGTATTTTGGTCAACGGATATTCCAACGCAGTTCAATATCCATCCGTTCGAAATGTAGGCCTTGATATTAGCGTAAAAAATAAATTGGGTTCTGCCCAAGGATTCATTAATGATTTTAAACAAAATATAGGTCTTGTGGGAGCTCGATTTCGCTTACCAAAACTTATTCCAATACCTGTTGCAGTGTCGATTGTTGTAGATCGAAATCAATTTCTCGGATTAAAAGATATGGATAATGATGGCATTCCGGATTTGGTAGATCATTTCCCAGATAATGACAATTACTGGCTTGATTCTGACGGTGATGGAATGGCTGATAATCATGCTTCAGAATTTGATCGCGATGGTGATGGATTACCTGATGTGTACGATATTGATGTTATACATAACTTTTGGGATGCATTAGGTGCAGCTGTTGGACAAGATTTTAGTAATGAGGTATATTATGATTCATTGCCCGATCAGGAAGCTTCACTACTTCCGGAACCGTTAAATGTTAAAACGACTCCCGATCACATAGGCGCATTAGCCATTGATTTTGGATATCCAATTGTTGCTCAGGACAATATGTTAATTTCAGTTTACACCCAAGCAGCCCAAATGTTGGGAACAACAGTTCATCCTGGAACAGGAAAACAAATGGATTTGGGAATGGGCTTGGTTCCTCTGGGGATTTCAAGCAATTTTGGCCCTGCCACATTCAATCTGGAATACAGGATAATTCCAAAGGGACAGTTTGAATTCAGTTATTGGAACAGGTCATATGACCTTGAGCGGGCCACGTTTATTACGAAAAATGATAGTACAAGTGTAATGACAAAAGAATCAAAATTAGGACGTTATGGAAAGCAAAAAGGATTTTATGCTCACTTGGGTATGAAAATAGGCTCTTTGCTTAGAGCAGGTGCTTCTTATCAGAATTTAATAGGAAAAATTTGGGATGATATTGAAGCAGATTACGTGGAATCAGAGAATAAAAGTTTTTTGGCTGCTCTGCACCTCACTAAGAGTATCAGCCGGTTAAAATTTGCACGTTTGTATTATCAGCAGCGAAATGTTCCAAATCCATTCGATTTTGAGTATACTGAGGGTACAATTTTGGGATATCAGGCAGGATTTGAAATCTCATCAGGCCTGATGCTTAATTATACATTTCAGCGATCTTTCCGGGATTTAGACGGTGATGGTGATGTTGACAGTCCCGATGAAACCATAAACCTTACAACCATTGAAACTTCATTTGCCTTATGATGAAAGCCGTCGACATACGTAAATCATTTTTAGACTTTTTTAAAGATAAACAGCATGAATTTGTTCGTAGTTCACCCGTGGTGCCTCACGACGATCCAACGTTATTATTTACCAATGCGGGCATGAATCAATTCAAACCTATTTTCCTTGGAGAACAAAAACCAAAAGATTTTCGTGTAGTCAATTCCCAGAAATGTATTCGTGTAAGCGGTAAGCATAATGACCTGGAAGAAGTTGGGCTTGATACGTTTCATCATACATTTTTTGAAATGCTGGGCAATTGGTCTTTTGGTGATTATTATAAAGCAGAAGCCATTGAATGGGCTTGGGAATTATTCACAGAAGTATGGAAATTGGATAAAGAACGATTGTGGGCAACTGTTTATGAAGAAGATGATGAAGCATTTAAACTTTGGCCCAAAGTGACTGATATCGATCCGGCCAGGGTATTGAAATGCGGCAAGAAAGATAATTTTTGGGAAATGGGTGAAACAGGTCCTTGCGGTCCCTGTTCTGAAATCCATTACTATATTGGTAAAGATCCTACCAAGCAATCTGCAAAAGGTGTGAATAATTCAGATGAATACTGGGAACTATGGAACCTGGTGTTTATTCAAAATAATCGTTTGGATGATGGTACACTCGAAGATTTACCGGCAAAACACGTTGATACTGGAGCCGGGTTAGAACGTATTGTTGCGATTCTCCAAGGAAAAACAAGTAATTATGAAACAGATTTGTTTACTCCCATCATAGCAAAAACAGAGGAATTAACAGGTAAATTGAGCAAGGATAATACAGCTCCATTTCAAGTAATTGCGGATCATATTCGTATGCTTTCATTTTCAATTGCAGATGGAGCATTACCTTCAAATGAAGGCCGGGGGTATGTTCTGCGAAGGATACTTCGCCGGGCAGCCCGTTTTGGCCGCAAGTTGGATCAGCATGAACCATTTCTCTATGAATTAGTTGAGACTGTCTGCAACGTAATGGGAAATGCATACCCTGAATTAATTGACAAACAAAAACACATTTCAAAAGTAATCAAAGCAGAAGAAACTTCATTTAATGATACACTAGATCGAGGAATTCTTCATTTTGAAAAATTGTTAATAAATTTAAAAGGCAAAACAATTTCAGGAGAAGAAGCATTCAAGCTCTACGATACATATGGTTTTCCGTTGGATTTGACACAACTTATGGCCAAGGAACAGAGCTTAAAGGTCGATGAAAAAGGATTTAACAAATCGATGGAAGTTCAACGCAAAAGAGCAAAAGAATCTGGTAAATTCAAGGCAGATATGAAGAATATAAAATGGAAAACAGTAAGCGAAGGAAATGATTCAGCATTCCTTGGTTATGAACAGGTAACTGCAGATGCTAGCATTAAACGTTTTAGTGTATTGGATGACACTGTATTGCTCGTATTGGATGAAACACCATTTTATGCAGAATCAGGTGGACAAATTTGCGATAAAGGTACCATAACAGGTACAGGCATTGATTTAACAGTAAATGATGTTCAAAATGAAAATAATGTCTTTATTCACTACGGTTCGGGAGATTTTGAAGAGGGAAAATTTGGAAACACAGTATCATGTTCAGTGGATGTGCAGCGCCGGCAAAATATACGCAAGAATCATTCTGCGACTCATTTAATGCACGCAGCATTGAAAGAAGTTCTTGGCGAACATGTTAATCAAGCCGGATCTTTGGTGCATCCTGATTACCTGCGATTCGATTTAACACACCATGAGAAAATAACTTTAGAAGAATTAAATAAAATTGAATCGATTGTCAATCGTGAAATTGTGGAAAATACAGAAGTGACAACCACCGTGAAAGAGTTTGAAGATGCACGCAAAGAAGGCGCCATGGCTATATTTGGCGAGAAATATGGGGATATAGTCCGAGTCATATCGATGGGTGATTATTCAAAAGAACTGTGTGGCGGTACACATGTTGATCGAACCGGAGATATTGGTTTATTTAAAGTGACAGAAGAATCATCTTTGGCAGCCGGAGTACGTAGAATTGTAGCTGTCACCGGACCGAAAGCAGTAGAATATGTTCAGTTGCAATCAATGGTTATTGATGATTTACAAATAAAATTAACAAGTTCTGCAACTGATTTGAATTCACGAGTTGATCAATTGCTTCAGCAGAAAAAGGATCTGGAAAAATCGCTGAAGCAGAAACAAAAATCTTCTTCAAACTTTGATGTTAAAAAAATAGTTGCAAATGCTATAGATGTGGATAGTAAACAGATTATTGTCCATGAAACAGACGCGAGCGATATGGATATGCTTAAAGAATTTGGAGATCAACTGTTAAACGTATTGGCTTCAGGTATTGGAGTTTTGGGTTCTGCTGCAGGAGAGAAACCTAATGTTGTGGTTGTTGTGACCAAAGATTTAAACGATGCAGGAATCAACGCACCCGATTTGGCAAAATCAATTGGTGCCGTCATGGGCGGCGGCGGCGGAGGAAGACCTCATTTAGCAACGGCTGGAGGAAAAGACAAAGCTAAATTAAAAGATGCCTTAAAAAGGGCAGAAACAATTATTAAAGACGCACTAAAGGGTTAATATGCAATACTTACAAGATGGTAATACGTATATTATTCATGTTCAACAAAATGAGCAGATAATGTCTACCCTAACACAATTTTGCAAAGATCACGATATAATGAATGGAAAAATATCAGGAATTGGTGCTATAAGAAAAATAGAATTGGGAACCTATGATTTGGCAAATAAAGAATATATAATTAAGCATTTTAATGATATTTGGGAACTCACATCTTTTCAAGCGAATATACTGCTGAAAGATGGGGAACCATTTATACACGCTCACATAAATATAAGCGACCATGATTTAGCTGTGAAAGGCGGTCATTTATTTGAAGCAGAAGTTGCAGCAGTTGGCGAATTTGTTTTGCATAAGATAAACACGAATGGAAAGCGTGAAATGGATGATCATATTGGTTTAGCTACAATGTGCTTCATTGATTGAGGAAGAAAAATGGTTAAGAAAATAATTAAAACAGATAAAGCACCATTACCAATAGGATCTTATAATCAAGGAGTTGTCAGCAATGGCTTTGTGTTTACTGCCGGGCAAGTCGCTATTGATCCAAAGACGTCAAAACTTATTGATGGGAATTTTAAAGATAGAGTTAACCAAATATTTGATAATCTTGAAAATATTTTGATTGAAACCGGAAGTAGTTTATCCAATGCAGTGAAATTTACAGTTTTTCTGACTGATATTGATAATTATGCTGACATAAACAAAGTGTTTAACAGCAGGTTAGATGAAGAAACGGCACCGGCCAGGTCATTGGTAGAAGTGTCTGGTCTTCCAGCAGGGACAGATGTTGAAATTGAATGCGTTGCCGTGATTAATGAATGAAACGATTTATCATTTTCATTGTATGCTGCACATGGTTATTCCCTCAGGAAGTCGATTCTGTAAAAACAAAATCACCAGTGAAAGCAGCATTGTATGGTACCATGTTTCCCGGAGCCGGACAGGTTTATAATGGGAGATGGTTTAAAACTGTCATGATCTTATCCCTGGAAGCAGCATCCATTTACCAGTGGTCATTAAATGGTGATATTTATAAAAATTATGAATCAGGAAACTACGATTTGCGAAAGCACCGGTATCTTGAAAAGCGTAATAAATATGCGTGGTGGGCGGTGTTTATATATGTTTACGGCATACTGGATGCAGTGGTGGATGCCCATTTGAATCCATTCAAAAGCGTCATGGCAGAAAATATCGAATCACAAGAAAAAGAACGAGAGGAAAAATGAGTAATCAACGAGAACAATGGGGATCAAAACTTGGCTTTATCCTGGCTGCGTCTGGTTCAGCAGTAGGAATCGGAAATATTTGGAAATATCCATCTATGGCAGGTCAAAATGGCGGCGGAGCTTTTACTATTGTATATTTAGCATGTATTCTTATTGTTGGACTATCTATTGTAGTTGCTGAATTTGTTATTGGAAGAAAAACTCAACTAAGCCCAGTTGGAGCATTTGAAAAATTAGCACCTGGAAGTAATTGGAAATGGGTAGGGTTTCTTGGTGTTGCTTCTGCTTTTGTGATTCTTTCTTTTTATGGGGTAGTAGGAGGGTGGATATTAAAATATATTGTTGATTCTATTTCAGGAGGTTTCAATAATTTATCAGGTAACACTGAAGCAGCTGGTGCAGTATTTGACGGTTTTATTAAAAGCACCTATAGTCCCGTTCTCTACCAAATCTTATTCATGGGTTTATGTATATTTGTAATAGTCCAAGGTGTAAAAGGCGGAATAGAAAAATGGTCTAAAATAATGATGCCTATAATTATTGTTTTGTTGGGTGTTTTAGCTATTAGGGGTATGACATTAGAAGGAGGAATGGAAGGGCTATCTTTTTTATTTAATCCTAGATTTGAAGATTTGACTGCCTCCGCTATTGTGCTTGCATTGGGCCATTCATTTTTCACGGTCAGTTTAGGAATGGGTACAATGATAACTTATGGAAGTTATCTAGATAAAAAACAAAACTTAATGAGTTCAGCACTGTGGGTTATATTTTTGGATACGGCCATCGCTATGTTAGCTGGTGTAGCAATATTTACGACTGTATTTGCGTTAGGAGCTAATCCTGCAGAAGGTCCCGGGTTAATTTTTGTCATTTTACCTTCAATATTTCCTCAAATAGCAGGAGGAGCTGTATGGGGTACGCTATTCTTTATTTTATTGTTTATGGCTGCACTTACATCGGCTATCTCTATTTTAGAGGTTGTTACAGCATATTTTATTGATCAAAAAGGATGGTCTCGAAAGAAGGCAACAATACAATTCGGAGCAATTATTACAATTGTAGGTGTTTTTTGTTCATTGTCCTTAGGTGGAGGTATAAATCTTACAGGATTTCTTGGCATGTCATTCTTTGATGTAATGGATTATTTATCATCAAAATATATGCTCCCAATAGGCGGTATGCTTACAGCTATATTTATTTTGCATAAATGGGGTTTAAAAGAATATATGAATGAGCTAAGACAAGGAATGAATGATATGTCGGTTCCAGATAAATTGGTTAAGACATTTTTAATGATTGCAGCAGCTGTTGTTGGATTTATTATAATAAGTGAAATTTTAGAAGTAGTGTTTGGTATAACACTGATCCAATGATTATTGCCCGCATAGTTCCGCCAAAATCTGCTGTCTATAAAGCTCTATCTAGTTATTCTAATAAATTAGACGGTTTCATGAAACTGAAACCTTTGAGTTGGTTTGCTATTTGGATTTTAATGACGTCCGGAACCAGCGCCCAACAATCAAACTTGG
>Ga0208896_1001307_pt1 | contig 12488 bp, 5 predicted proteins | sample ETNtaG_27_FD_185778 | JGI IMG/M metagenome (GOLD analysis project Ga0208896, IMG submission 185778) | Marine microbial and viral communities from oxygen minimum zone, Eastern Pacific Ocean - ETNP201406SV63 (SPAdes) (version 2) | ecosystem: Environmental > Aquatic > Marine > Oceanic ... | reverse complement strand
TTAATTTCACTTTACCAGTTTTTTTAGTAACTAAATTACCATAATCATCAAATTCAGCAATATTAGTTTTGCTAGATATTAATTTTACATCTGCATCATCTCTGAGTAGATCTGCTTTGTCATAAACCTCTGTTGTATATCTAACAGATGTACCTGCATATAGTTTTTTTGATGGCCCATTTAAGACAATCCTATCCAATGGAGGAAAAGGAACTTGCACTATCATTTTATCATAGACTCTATCTTCCCTTTTTTGAGAAATACTTCTAACGGATAAACTAAGCTTACCTGGTTTATATGGTTTAATTGTAACCGTAGCAACACCAGTTGAATCACTCATTCTAGGTTTCGATTCTAATGATCTTCTTGGTGATCCATAAACATAGAATGGATTTTTTATAAGTTCCCCTTTAGCATTTACAAACTTAATGGTTACAGAACCTGTTTCACCTACATTTAAATAAAGCGAATCTGGTTCAAAAACAAATTTCATGTCTTTGTTTTGTTGTGCCTGTGGAGGCTGTCCAACTAATGTAGAAAATGATAATAGAAATACTATTGAATATATTTTTTTCATTTTAATCTCCAATTTTAAGGTGTGTCTGATTCTTTTTCATCAACTAATTGAATACAGTATAATCCTGAATTCATATCAGCAATAAAAATATAATCTTTATATGGTTGAGCGCCCCACACCATTGGTGCATTTGGTATTTTACCTTCTTTGTGGGCTGATTGATAAACGCCGATTTCTCTACCTTGTTTGTAAATATCTCCTAATAATTCACCTGAAATATCTACAATACGTAATCCACCTTGATAAAAGCCTGCAATAAGTGTATCTCCATGTACCCATAAATTATGGGATCCAGCTTCAGGTACTTGATAAAGAGCGTCTTCTTTTGGATTATCAGGATCAGTAAAATTTAAAATATGGAAACCTCCTCTAGGATTAGAAGGTTTCCCCTGTGTTGCCATAACACCCCATGGAAAATTTTCATCACCTGCGATAATATAGAAGTTACCCGTTGATTTGCTCAAAAATGGGAATGCTGCATGATTACGTCCAGTCGGGTCTCCCATTTCTGCCAATTTTTGAGGATTAGCTGGACTACCTTTTCCTGCCTTTACAAGTAAAGGATTAAATTGTGATTTAGAGCGATCAGCTTCATCAAATTTTGCACCACCTACATCAACCGCAACTACACCATCACTCCAGTTTGATGAATATGCAATTCCATTTTCAATCCAAACATCATGAATGCTATGCCCAGGAGTATCCAATTCAAAGACTCCTACTCTAAAAGGATTTTTCGGATCATCAATATTAATTATATCATACTTTGTACCATTATTTACAGCATAAACATGGTTTTCATAAATAAAAACATTATGGACACCACCTGTCATATCATCATTATACTCAGCTGATATTGTAACATTATATGGATCTGAAACATCAAGTAAAACAAAACCGTTTTTTCTATTAGATGCACCCTCGCGTGTCATAACGCCAACGCGCCCATCTTCAGAAATTTTAACATCATTAACTGTTCTAGCGTCAACAGTAATAGTATCAATAATCATCATACTATCAGGGTTTGAAACATCCCAAAAATAAGCTTCACCATTTGAACCCCACGTACCAGTAACAGCAAAATCTTTTCCTTTGTGTTTTCCTATACCTGGCCAAATCCATAAATCACTAGTTAACACTTCTGAAATTAATCCATGGCCAACTAATTTAATTTTTTTCTTTACATTTCTTGGGACAACTTTAACTGTCTTTTGTGAGGAATATCCTCCTGAAGATGCTGTTATGGTATAGAGACCAGCTGTTTCTGCAACAAATCTACCATCATCTGTTACTAATCCAGATGTTGGTAAACCAAACGTACCATAATCCGCCTGACCGGTATATGTATATGTAAGAGGAGCATCTTTAACTTGTTTTCCTCTCCTATCTAATGCCATTCCATTAATATGTAATACATCTCCAGTTCGAATTTGATTTTTTTCTGTTCTTACAGAGACACTTCGAGTAGGATTTTTTACCACACTAATTTTAAATGATTCTTTTACATCTTCTGCTTTAGCAGAGATGGTAACTCTTCCAGCTCTTTTGGTTTCTAAATTGCCATATGCATCAAAGTCTGCAATGGAAGAATTACTAGATTTTAATTCAACATTAAGATCATCTCTATTAAGCCCCGCTTTATCAATAACTTCAACAGAAAATTCTGTAATTGTTCCAACGTACAATTTCTTAGGCGTACGATTAAATACAACTTTATCAATCGGCGGATATGGAACATTCACTACAAGATTATCTCTTACGCGGTCATCTCTTTTTACTGTAATTGTTTGTGTGCTAAGTCTTAATCGACCTGGCTTATGAGCCATAAGCGTAACAGTAGCTACACCTGTAGAATCACTGATTCGTGGTGATACTGATAAAGATTTTCTCTGACCAAAAACATAAAAGGGATTTTGCGCGAGTTTATCTTTTTCGTTTAATAACTTAATTGTTATCTCTTTAGACTCACCAACATTGATTATTAAGGAATCCATTCCAAATTCAAAATGGAACTTTTCATTACTGTCATCCTGACCAATCAGGGTTGCAATAATTAAAAACGGTGCAAATAATAATTTTCTTTTTTTCATAAGTACTATCTCCTTTAGCTCATGCTTTATTAAAAATATCATCAAATTTGATAAGACAAATTTCATTTTCATATTCTTTAGCGCATAATACACTCATAGTGAATGTATTAATTATTGTTGTTTTAATGCTTACTCTCATTTCTGCTCTAATTTGTTCCTAATGGCTCATCATCCACTAGGCGAACAGCCCATAAGCCATTATTGAGATCGGCAAAATAAATTAAACCTTTATATGGGATTACACCCCATACATTGGTTTGGTTAGCGGTGCTACCATCAGGATCTACACCTTTGAAAAAGGCTATTTCTCTACCTTGCGCATATAAATTTCCCATCAGTTCTCCTGAAATATCAAGAACCCTTATTCCTCCATAATAATAACCAGCAAATAATGTATCGCCTTTAACCCAATGATTATGTGAACCAACCTCAGGTACCTGATAAATTGCGGTTTCTTTTGGGTCTTTTGGATTTGTAAAGTCCAGAAAATGGAATCCCCCTTGCATTACTCTTCCTGGTGAACCTGGAACACCCTTAGCCCACTCATCACCTGCAATAATATAAAATTTATTTGTTGATTCGCTTTGAAAAGGAAAGGCTGCATGGTTATGTCCATTTGGGTCTTCTTTACTACCTAATTTTATCGGATTTCCTGGGCTCCCTTGGCCAGCTAGTGCTAAAAATGGATTGAATTTGTTTCTCTCTCTTGATTTTTCATTCTGCTTTATTCCACCCACATCAACCACATGAACACCATCATTCCAATTAGATGAATATGCAATACCGTTTTCTACCCAGACATCATGGATACTGTGTCCGGGGGTATCTAATTCATAAGACGCTACGCGAAATGGGTTTGCAGGATCACTTATATTAATTATGTCATATCGTCTACCAGCGCTTAATGCATAAATATGATCTTCATAAATAAAGACATTGTGAACGCCACCCGTTAAATCATCATTATATTCATTAATAATTAATACATTGAATGGGTCAGAAACATCTAGTATGACCAATCCGTTTTTACGATTTGATGCACCTTCTCTTGAAATAACACCGACTCTACCATCTTCAGAAATTTTTACATCATTTACAGTACGCGCATCAACTTTTATTGTATCAATAATTACCATATTAGCTGGGTCACTAATATCCCAAAAATATGCCTCGCCATCTGCGCTATGCGTACCTGTTACAGCAAAATCTTTTCCTGTATGTTTACCAATGCCTGCCCATACCCAAAGATCAGATGTATTGTGATTGGAAATGGTGCCATGTCCAACAACTTCAAGTCTCTTACGTACATTTCTAGGAACAACTTTTACTTTTTTGGATGCTGAGAATCCACTTGATTGAGCTGTTAACGTATAAATACCAGGTGTTTCAGCTACAAATTTACCATTTTGAGTAATCAAACCAGATGCTGGTCGACCAATACTTTCAGTTGATTGATTATTAATAAAATTATCAGTATGATGAATTGCTTTACCTGAATAAGAAAAAGTTATAGGAATGTTATCAAGAACTTTATTTCTGCTATCTAAAACCATGGCATTTAATTTTATTACATCACCGGTTCTTATTTGATTCTCGCTTATATCAAATTTTAACTTTCTTGCTGGGTTTTTTTTAGCTGATACTACTAGGGATTCTTCTATATCATCTATTTTAGCGGTAATAGTTATTTTACCAGATTTTTTAACAATCAAATTGGCAAAGTTATCAAATTCAGCTACCTTATTATTATTTGATGTAAAAAGAACATTTGTATTCTCTCTGATTCTTTTTGCCTTATCAAAAACTTTAACAGAATAATTTACTGATGTTCCAACAAAAACTTTTTTGGGTGGATCAACAAAAGTTATTTTTTCTAATGGAATAAAAGGTACATTAATTTCTAATGTACCAACAGTTCTTCCTTTTTTCCCAATAGCCATGGTCCTAAGATTCAATTTCCCAGAATCAAGTGCTTTTATTATTACTTTTGCCACTCCAGTTGTATCACTTCTTCTTGGTTCAGCAACTATTGCTTTTCTTTGCCCTCGTATCATAAAAGAACTGTTTACTTGATTTCCTGTTGAATCAACAAGCCGAATTAATACTTCGGCTTCCTCACCAATATTCAATGAGAGAGAGTCCAAACGGTGAAGTAATAATGGATGTTCGAAAATAAATTTATGATCTGTACTAAGTGACCTTGGAGGCTGTCCAAGTAATCCAGTAAATGATAATAGAAATACTATTGAATATATTTTTTTCATTTTAATCTCCAATTTTTGAAGGTATGAGATTTATCTAATGCAAAACAGTGGCTATTTGATGAATTCTTTTATTTTTAATAATATCTAACACAATATGCCAACTCTATCCGGGAATACGCCTGCCCGACGGCTGGCCATCAACTAATTGAATACAGTATAAACCTGAATTCATATCAGCAAAGAAAATATAATCTTTATATGGTTGAGCGCCCCAAACCATTGGTGCATTGGGTATTTTACCTTCTTTATGATAAGGTACATAATGACCAATTTCACGACCCTGTTTATAAATGTCTCCAAGGAGTTCACCAGAAATATCTACAATGCGTAATCCTCCTTGATAGTTTCCAGCGATTAATACATCTCCGAATACCCACAAGTTATGTGAACCAGCTTCTGGTACTTCATAAATAGCCTCTTCTTTTGGGTTATCAGGATCAGAAAAATTCAAGAAATGATAGCCTCCTCTTGGGTTCGACGGCTGTCCTTTGGTGGCTAAAACACCCCAAGGAAAATTTTCATCACCTGCGATAATATAGAAGTTACCCGTTGATTTGCTCAAAAATGGAAATGCTGCATGATTGCGTCCTGTTGGGTCTCCCATTGAAGCTAATTTTACTGGATTTGAGGGGCTACCTTGACCTGCTTTTGCTAACAAGGGGTTGAACTGAGAATTAGAGCGATTAGCTTCATCAAATTTCATTCCTCCAATATCAACCGCAACAACTCCATCACTCCAATTCGATGAATATGCAATACCATCTTCTATCCATACATCATGGATACTATGACCAGGAGTATCTAATTCATAAACGCCAACACGAAATGGATTTGAAGGATCATCAATATTGATGATATCATATTTACGCCCATTATTTACAGCATAAACATGATTTTCATATATAAATACATTGTGGACTCCACCTGTCATATCATCATTATACTCAGCCGTTATTTTGACATTGTAGGGATCTGTAACATCTAATACGACAAATCCATTCTTACGATTTGAGGCGCCTTCGCGAGTGATAACAGCAACTCTACCATCTTCCGAAACTTTAACATCATTTACAGTGCGTGCATCTACAGTGATCGTATCAATAATTACCATTTTAGAAGGATCTGTAACGTCCCAAAAATAAGCTTCACCATTAGAACCCCATGTCCCAGTAACTGCAAAATCTTTACCCTTATGTTTACCAATACCTGGCCATAACCACAAGTCACCGGTTAATACATCCGAGATTAATCCGTGTCCCACTAACTTTACTTGTTTCTTCACATCTCTTGAAACAACTTTAATTGTTTTCTGAGCTGAATAACCATTGCTAGAAGCAATAAGCGTATACAAGCCTGCTGTTTCAGCAACAAATCTTCCATCTTCCGTTACTAACCCTGCTGCTGGTAGCGCAAACTCACCATAATCAGCTTGACCAAGGTAAGAATAAGTGATTGGTACATCTTCAATAGTACGATCACTTTTATTTAAAGCTTTTGCTTTAAAAGCAAGTACATCACCGGTTCTAATTTCTTCTCTATCTAAAGAAAGTGTCACTTTGCGTATAGGATTTTTCACCACACGAACGTTAAAAGATTCTTTTATATCTTCAACTGTAGCAGAAATTGTAGTACTACCTGTTTTTTTTGTTTCTAAATTTCCGAAAAAATCAAATTCAGCTACATTATTATTACTGGATGTTAATTTTACATTTAGTTCTGATCTATTTAGATCGGCTTCATCAAAAACCTCAACTGAGATTGGTGTTGAAGTGCCTGAATAAAGCTTAGAAGGCTTTTGGTTAAAAACAATACGATCTAGAGGAGGCGAAGGCACGTTTATAATTAAGTTTGCTCTAATACGATCTTCTCTATTTACTGTAATGGTTTGAGTGCTTAAGCTTAAACGCCCTGGCTTATGAGCCTTTAGTGTTACAGTTGCAATGCCAGTAGAATCACTAATACGAGGAGAAACTGATAATGCTTTTCGTTGGCCAAAAACATAAAATGGATTTTGCGCGAGTTTTCCATTTTCATTTAATAAGTTAATTGTTACCTCTTTAGATTCACCAACATTAATTATTAATGAATCCATTCCAAATTCAAAATGGAACTTCCCTTGTCCCAATAAACTGGAAATAAAAAATAGTGGCAATAATACCAATTTATATCCTCGCATTTACTTACCTCTCCTTATATATATATGATAAAAGCAACTAAATATACAAAATAACCAATTAAATTTGGGGCAAAATACTTATATATAATGAGTCCACTAATTAAACTGGTCCTTTTCGTACTTATCATCTTTTGTTTAAATGGATGCGAATCTCAAGAGATTCGTTATCATAATAAGATGATAAAAATACTTTCCGAAAAATCAGAAATCATTGATCCTGAGATAAATATTTATGCAAGCAAAAAACGTTTGGCCTGGCTTCAAAAACAATCTCACGATACTAATATTGCTTCTAAACTTCAGCATGAAGCTGTAATTGCTAATGAAATGTTAAATGCTGGGTATACTCAACAAGCAATCGACACATATAATAACGTTCTTAATATAATAGACTCACTTGAGCTATCACCACCTAGAGAATTCACTAATTCTGTTCTTGATCTTTTAGCCATTACAAATTTGCGCCTTGGTGAAGAAATCAATTGCCTTGATAATCATAATAAGGAGTCATGTATTATACCTATTCGCGGTAGTGGTGTTCATAGAAATAAATCTGGATCTAACAAAGCAATTCAAATCTACAACAAGCTTTTATCCCAAAATCCTAATGATTTTGTTTATCGATGGCTAATAAATCTTGCTTATATGTTACAAGGTGATTACCCTAATAATATTCCAAAAAAATGGATGATCCCTCAACTCACTCCATCAGATTCCATTTCATTTCCTGAGTTTAATGAGGTTGCAGCAGAGAGAGGGCTAAATCATATTAGCCTTGCGGGCGGTTCAATCGCTGAAGATTTAGACCAAGACGGTGATATTGATATTCTTGCCTCATCATGGGGAATAGATAATCAAATACAACTATTTATTAATGATGGTACTGGACACTTTTTAAATCATACCAATAAAGCAAATCTGATTGGGATTACTGGAGGGTTAAATATGGTTCATGGTGATTATAATAATGATGGGTTTGCTGATATTTTTGTACTTCGCGGTGGATGGTTTGGTGAGGAGGGTAAAACTCCAAATTCATTATTAAGAAATAATGGAGATGGAACATTCACTGATATAACTATTGCCGCTAATATTTACTCGGAATTCCCAACGCAAACTGCATCTTGGGGAGATTATAATAATGATGGATGGTTAGATCTAATTATAGGAAATGAAACAACTAATGGCCCGATTTATCCATCTGAGCTTTATCATAATAATGGAGATGGTACATTTACAGATAAATCTCAGACTATTGGTTTAAATATAATTGGGTTTATCAAAGCAATAGTTTGGGGGGATATTGATAATGATGGTGACCAAGATCTTTTTGTATCTCGTTTGGGGCAGCCCAATTCATTATATAGAAACAATGGTAAATCACAGAATTGGTCCTTTACTGATATTGGTAGGATAGCAGGGATAGAAGAGCCAAAAAATAGTTTTCCAGCTTGGTTTTTCGATTATAATAATGATGGTTGGGAAGACATTTGGGTTTCTGGTTATGATAATTCCTCAGGACATGTGGCTATGGATTATCTTGGGATACCTAATAAAGGAGAAACTCCAAGGTTATATAAAAATAATAAAGATGGAACATTTTCTAACGTAACAGATGAAACCAATATGAACCACCCCTTACTTACTATGGGGTCAAATTTTGGTGATATAAATAATGATGGATTCCTTGATATTTATCTAGGAACTGGAGATCCTGATTATAGATCAATCCAACCAAATAGAATGTTTATTAATAGCAGTGGGAAAACATTTGATGACGTCACTTTTCATGGACGATTTGGCCATCTCCAAAAAGGGCATGGTGTATCCTTTGCAGATATAGATGGAGATGGCGATCAAGATGTACATGCAGTTATGGGCGGTGCTTATGAAGGAAGTGTTTTCCAAAACACACTTTATGAAAATCCAGGTAATTGGGAAAACAATTGGATAGGAATATCTTTACATGGATTAAAAGCAAACTCCTTAGCTATTGGCGCACGCATTACAATTCTATTAGAAAACGGAAATTCAATATTTAGAACGGTTTCTAGTGGGGGTAGCTTTGGCGCAAATCCATTTAAACAAATGATCGGTATTGGTAAAAATAATAAAATTTCTAAAATTAATATTTATTGGCCCGTTTCTGGAAAGAATCAAGATTATTATAATCTAGAAACTAATAGATGGCATTATATAATTGAGTCAAGTTCATAATTATCAGACATCCTAATTAATTATTTCCAATCAAGTTTTTTCAAGTTGCCTCTTTCTTTCTTTTGTTCTTTTACCATCATTTCCACATCTTTTAATAGCTGTTTTGCATCATAAATAATTCCATCTTTAATGGTATAAAGCACACCTCCAACCAATTCAGCTTCTGCTGTTTCATTGTTTAATCGAACGGCACCTGTACCATAAAGAACCTTGATATTTTCAACAGGATTTTCACCTATAACCACTAAATCTGCCATTAATCCAGGTCGTATAACACCAAACTGAATATCTTCTCCTTTCGGTTCAAAAATTGCTTCCGCACCATGCTTTGTTGCGCCCCGAAAAACTTCAAGCGGATGGAAGCCCGCTTCCTGGAGAAGCTCCATTTCTTCTATAGAAGAAAAGCCAAATAAATTATACGTATATCCAGCATCTGAACTCACTGTCACTCTTCCGCCCGCATTTTTATAATCATTTAAAAAAGACATCCATACCCGATAAAAATTTTTCCAAGCCACTTCATCTGCTGTGGTCCAATCAAAATAATAAGCCCCATGGTTATACCTACTTGGTATATAATAATCCCAAAGTGACGGAAGTGTATATTTTTCATGCCACACAGCCGTCTGAGCGCGCATCACATCCCGTGTAGCTACATATGCTGTCATGGTTGGATCAATAATGAAATTATATTTCAGTAATTCATCAATAAGCGCTTTCCACTCCGGAGACCCTTTTTCATGAATTAAATTCCACTGTCTGGCCACTTGCCCAAAACGATGCTGTTCATTATTGTAATTCATATCGTAAGGCCAGGGTTGTACATCATTATTTTTATAAAGCGCTTCAAAAAGTCCATAAAAATGAGTCTGATTTTTCAGACCTAAACGAGCGGCATCTATTAAATTCATATCCGCAACACCTATCTGTGCAAGGTGGGCCACGGAACCCATCTTATTGGCATTCGCCTCATCCAAAAGTGCTTTCATAATCTGAGGTCTTGGAGATGTCAGCTTTAACCCATCAATTCCTTTTTTCTTTGCATACCTTACCCACTTCTTGGCCGTTTCAGGATCATTAATAGGTCCGCCTTTCCAGTCTGCTCCATTTCCCGGCCGGTCATAAACATAAATACGTGGTGCAACAATTTCATTTTTTGCACTTCTTTCCTTTTCATTAAGTGCCCACTCCGTAGGTCCAAGAGCAACGCCTCTTACAGTGGTAATCCCATGAGCCATCCACAATTTATATGTGTACTCTGCATCAGGTGCTTTAAACTGGTTCCCGCTATGGATATGAAGATCGACAAAACCAGGCAATATATACATCCCTGAAGCATCAATTTCATAATCGCCCTTTTCAGGTCGTTTTGATTCGTTAATTGGAATACCCGGATAGCCTACATTTTGCACCTTGACGATCTTATTGTTTTCAATAACAATATCCATCGGACCCCGCGGTGGACCACCTGTACCATCAATTACAGTTCCACCTCGAATGACTAACCTATTATAAGGTCCTTTACCTTCATCTTTTTTTCTATTAGGTGCTGCGTTCGGCCCTTTTGAACTCAGCTTTTGTACTTCAATAATCTCTTTTTTCTTCTGGCTAGTCAGTTGTTGACCAGATGCTGATATAATGATCGACAGCAATATGAGTGTATATTTTCTCATATGAAAAAATGCTTTTTCAATTTTATTATTTTCTGATTTATTCATGTTTTTTCCTCTACAGTTTGAAAATTTTTCATTAGAAATAATTTTTTACCGTTAGTTTTTTCTGCATTGTTTTGTTATCTGTTTTTAACTGTAATCCATAAATACCCGGCTTAATGTACTTTTGATAACGTCTAAAATAAGGGCGATCACTGTGTTGCCTTTCTATTACCAGATCCCATCGTAGCTGGTTCAATCCATTACTGGCTATAAAATCTATTTTCCAGATCGTATTTTTTTTGCTTTGATCTATAATGGATATGTTGACTTTTCCTTTTTGGGCCATCCAGAAACTTATGGGCAATTTGCTAATTGTTGACTGATCCATATCTCTACTGGTATCCATCTGTTTAGGATACTTGGAATGAGGTATATCAAACAAATGATATCCATTTTTTTCATTGGTATTTAATTGGAATGCCTGATGGATTGGATTCAGACTTAAATAATATATGCCCCTGCCATGCGTAGCCGCTACCAATTCATTTTCCCTTTTTTGTATGTCCAAATCAGCAACACTAACAGCTGGCATGTTAGTGCCCAAAAGATTCCACGTCTTTCCGCGATTTACTGATATGTAAACACCCCTATAGCATCCAGCATATAAAATATTTTCATAAACAGGATCTTCTTGAATTACATTGGCTGGATCGTTCGGCAAATCTGCTGAGATTGAGTTCCATGTCTTTCCATAATTCTCAGATACAAACATATAATTATTTAAATCATCATAATTGATACCTGTCATTGTTAGATAAACTCGAGATTTTTTGAAGTTGGATGGCTCGATACTGCGAATATATGCATTGGGCAATCCCTTAGAAAATTCTTTCCAGGACTTTCCACCATTTTTGCTGGCCCAAAAAGCACCATGATCTGTACCCACATATAATAGACCGGGTTGTAGTTCTGACTCGGCTATAGCTCCAGCTGCCCATGAATTTTTTTCAGGTTTTGATGATTTTGCAATATTGCCGCTGATTATTTGCCAACTGTCCCCGCGATCGCTGGATTTGATGACATGGTTTGCACCGTGGTATAATGTATTTGAATTGTGGGGAGAAATAAAATAAGGAGATACAAAATTGTACCTTAGATTATTTTCTTTGGATGTTTTTTTATGGCTGGGACCAATTGTAATTGATGTATCTGCCGCCATATCTTTTCGTAGCCCGTCACCATGCTGGCGACTGAAATAAACTGTATTGGGATCATTTGGATCTACTTGCGTCACACACCCGTCTCCGCCACTCCATGGATCAATCCATAGATATTTCCATGTATCATGTTTATACGGATTCCATTCCTTTGCTGGTCCATAGACTGTAGCGTTATCCTGAACACCACCGTAAATATTATAAGGCTTCTGATCATCCAAAGTAATATCATAGAATTCACCTGTGGGTATATTATTAAGGTGCAGCCAGTTTGCACCCTTATCATAACTCA
>Ga0208896_1001305_pt1 | contig 12493 bp, 8 predicted proteins | sample ETNtaG_27_FD_185778 | JGI IMG/M metagenome (GOLD analysis project Ga0208896, IMG submission 185778) | Marine microbial and viral communities from oxygen minimum zone, Eastern Pacific Ocean - ETNP201406SV63 (SPAdes) (version 2) | ecosystem: Environmental > Aquatic > Marine > Oceanic ... | reverse complement strand
AATTAAACGTATATGGTGGGCGTAGTTCAATTGGTTAGAGCACCTGGTTGTGGTCCAGGATGTTGCGGGTTCGAGTCCCGTCGCTCACCCTAGTTTGGTGATTGGTAAAATAGTAACTGGTATACAGCACCACTTACTACTCACCAGAAACTAGTTTCGGAGTGTAGCGCAGTCCGGTTAGCGCACCTGCTTTGGGAGCAGGGGGTCGGAGGTTCGAATCCTCTCACTCCGACACGTCAGAAACCCTATCTGACCGACATAAAGCTCTTCTTTATTGAGGGGCTTTTGTTTTTGTCATATAGATTCAAACAAGGTCAAACATATACGAATTGGGGACACAGATTTGGGGGACACACCACATTCGTGGGGTTTTTTGTTTGTGGGATGATGTGTAGATTTGGGGATGAAAAACATATTAGCAAGAGGTGGAATAGAGTTTTTAGCAGTTTTTATTGGTATAGTCCTATCTCTTTGGGTAGACGACAGAAGAGATTTAAACACAGTTCGTAAAAATAATTACAAAACCTTAAAATCCTTGAAGAATGAAGTCAATCTGCGTGTTGATAACATAGATAAAAAAATTATTCAATATCAAAGAGATATTAGTATTGGTGATTATGTTATAAATAATTGGAGTAAAACAAATCTGGATACAATTTTCCATAAAACCAAGGGCGATAGAGGCATAGTTCTTACTCTGAAAGCATATAGAGCAATAAATCTGCCTATTTCTATATATAATTCATTGAACAGTGATGGTAGTATTGGAAAAATAGAACAAGATTCAATAAAAGTAATTTTGGATAATCTTTATGAAGTATTTCCCGCTTATATTGTCGATGGAGTGGAAAATGAAAGAATTTTGTATCATTCGTTTAATGAATATATCATTAAGAACTATTCTAAGATTGTTGATGGCAGTTTAAATGGTTTAAATCGAAAAGAATATGAGAAATTTTTTAATGATGATGTGGTCTTAGGCTATACTATGGAAAAGACACATTTAAGGAAATATATACTGAGTCTAATCATTAATTATAAAAAACAGTTAATTGAACTGGAAGCTATGTTATAAATTAATATGCAATTCATAAAATAAACCATCAAGCCCCGCAACAGCGGGGTTTTTTGTTTGTGGGATTAACAGTGTCTAGTTGCACTTAATTTATCGTAAGTGCAAAAAAACAATAAATAATGCACTAAATACTTGTATAAGTACAATGTATGACAATATATTACACTATAAGGAAATTTATGTGAAAACAAATGAAACTGAATGAATTCAAATCTAACTCATTGGGAGAATTGAATGCTTGCTTACACCCAAATTGTTCCGGATGTGGATATATATGTACAGATGTTGGCTATGAGGGAAGCAACTACATTCAGCAGAATAGAAGGCATACAAACTGAAATGGATGAAACATGGAACTCGATCACATCTTCAAGGCAGGTTATCACTAGTGGGCTTTATATTGCCCATTTTGAAACTCCAGAAGGAGAAAATGCAATTCAAAAGTTTATAATTGTTCGATAATTAAATTAATTCTCTGTTTTTTTGGATATCTTGATTGAAAAGGTTCGTAAATTATTACTTAAAGATTTTATTTTTTATATATCCTGCCTTATTTTTTGTTTTATAGTATCTCCGAAGCAAGCCTATGGTCAAAGTTTTAATAAATCATATCCACCAGATCAAGCTGAAAAATATTGGTTTGAATTAGATAATGATTTACGTTTTTCAGAAGAATTCTCAATACCAGGATATTATCAAGAAGAATTGAACAGAATCGAATATCCTAGTATATCTGTAGATAATAATAATAATGTTTATGTGGCATATAATTACACATCTGACCAGGGTTTGGATGGCATCCACTTAGCTAGTTTCAATGATTCAAATGTTCTATATGATGAGATAATCAATGATGAAAATTCAGTGCAATATTTAAAAAGCAATAGCAAAATTGATTGGAATGAACCTATTCAAGTTAGTTCGACCAGAGGATTAGAATACCGCCCTCGAATCACAATAAACAAAAACGATACGGTCTGGATTGCTTGGTGTGGCAAAAGAACAAAAGGTTGGAATATTTTTGTACGTTCTTTCTTCAAAGGACAGCTTGGTGAGGAAATGAAGATTAGTGATCAAGGTAATAATAATTTTAGACCAGTGATCTTGGCAGATAAGAAAGGCAGGGTTTGGGTAGTATGGGAAAGAGGGTCTGAACAAAAGAATATTGAAATAGTTGCTAAATATTTCGATGATGGTAGGTGGTCCAAAGAATTAATTGTTGAAGCTCGAGCTGGTTATTCTTATCGACCAACCATTGTCGAAGGTGAGAACGGGGATATTTGGTTTGCTTGGGATTTTACATTAGGATATAACACAGATATATATATTCGACAATTTAGGAATGGAAAATTTTCAGAGTCCATTCAAGTTACAAATCACCCAGCTATTGATTCTAAAGCCTCTATTGAATGGCACGATAAAAAATTATGGGTTGCGTGGGCCACTAATCGTAGAGGAATTGATGATTGGGGAGTGATTCGGTATACAAAGCTCAGAGCCTACAATGGTCGCGATTGGTATGAGTTGGAAGATCAGTTAAGTATTGATTTAAAGGATCGTAGTGAAACACAGTCTTACGAATTTCCCACTTTGACCTTTGATTCATATGGAAGGCTATACATTTTTAACAGACATGATCATGTTTTTAGTGGTGTATACTATGAAGGCAACAGTTGGAGTAGTATATGGTTCCTTGATGGACTTTATTGGGGTCAGCGCGGTTTTTATGTTCACACAGCATGGGCATCAAATAATCAGTTGTGGTTAGCTCGCCGAGGTCGGAAAACTATAGATTTCCAGAAAATGGTAAGGATAGACCCAAGTAAGAAAAAGATTCGGCTCAAAAAATATATTCCCATTTCCTATCCAAAAACATTGAAAGTAGTTGAAGAATATGGTCAACGTGGCCCAACGAAACATGGTAGCTATCATGTTTACTATGGCGATATTCATGTTCATACTGCCTACTCTGATGGATCTGGTAGTATTGATGAGTTATATAATCTTTACAAGAATATTTATCATTTAGATTTTTTAGCAATAACGGAACATGATGCTTTAGGTAAAAAGAACAACCGATTATCTCCTAGTGAGTGGGCATACATAAAATCTTTAAATGAATTATATAACCAGCCGGGAAAGTTCGTTACTATTAATGCATATGAATGGACCCACTCCACTTGGAGCGGTAAACAGGATACTACGGTTGAGATAGGACACAAAAATGTTTATTTCAAGGGTGGCGAAGAAAGTCCACTTTTCTCACATTTTAGTGATAAGGGAAAGGATGCTAGATCATTGTTCAATACACTTCATAGTTATAATGCATTGGCCTTTCCACATCATCCACCTTGGTCTGGTATTACATGGGAGGACCATGACCCTGATATTGAAACTAATTATGAAATTGTGTCAATTCATGGTGCTAATGAGTATATGGGAAACCTTCCTATTCCTCATCGGGGAGGAAAACCTGGTACTTTTGCCCAAGATGGACTTGAAAAAGGTGCAAAAATCGGTTTTGTTGGTGCCTCTGATTCTCATGGTCTCTATTATCACTCCCATGAAGGTTGGCGGGAAGATCCATACAAGGGTGGTTTGACAGGTGTTCTTTTGTCGGATTCTTTAAATAGAGAAAATATCTGGGACGCACTTCGCTATAGGCGTAATTATGCGACATCAGGTGAGAAATATTTTATTGATTTTACAATCAATGGTCACCCCATGGGCAGTTCAATTAGTATACAAGATCCACCATTGATCTCATTTGAGGCCATTTCTGATAAAATTATTTATTCATATGTTGTTCGCAATAATAAAGAATTATTTGTATCAGGGAAGATTGGTGGTCCTTACTATAGATATAAAGGATTAAAAGATGAAACAATCTCACGTGGAGAGAACATATATTATTTAAAAGTTTTATACAATGATGGTACGATAGCTTGGTCCAGCCCAATTTGGGTTAATTATGTTCCCAAATAAATCAGTTATATGGACTATTTTCATAAAACACTATCCCCTTCAAAAATGTCGATATCCAATCTATATTATTTAAATAAATGTGATGTTATCCGGATTAATAAAATCAAGTTTTTGTAAAAATTCATTTGTTTTTTACATCTGTTTTTTGATTGTAGTAGATATCTCTATTGCAGGTATTACAGGTAAAATTATCGGTAGAATTATTGATTCAAATACCGGTGAACCTATCGTAGGGGCTAATCTCCTTATTAAAGATACGTTTGTTGGATCTACAAGTGATAACAATGGTTATTATGTGATTATAAATATTCCACCAGGATTCTATGATGTTGAATGCTCGATCATTGGTTACAAAGACTATATTGTTCGGGATGTACGTGTTGAGATTGATCAAACTACCACTCTTGATTTTAATATAGAGCTTGAAATCATTGAAGGTGAAACAGTGATAGTTGATGCCATAATGAAGGTTATTAGAAAAGATGTTGCTGCGACACATTTGAATATAAATTCGCAGACAATTGAAGAATTACCTATTGGTAGTATTAATGAAATTTTGGCTTTTCATGCTGGCATTACAAAAGAACTAGGCGTACGAGGAGGAAGATCTGACCAGACAATGTTTATGGTAGATGGTGTCGTGCTAAGACAAGAAAGAAATAACTTGCCGGTTACTGCTCTTCCATTAAGTGCGGTACGAGAAATTTCTGTTCAAACAGGTGGATTTAGCGCGGAATATAATAATGTTCGATCTGGCGTGGTAAATGTGGTAACCAAAGAAGGCCACCCAAAGAATTATAGTGGTACCCTATCAATAAGGCAAAGTTCACCCAGCCCCAAACATTTTGGAATTTCTCCTTATGATAGAAACTCCTTTTGGCTTCGACCATATTTGGATCAAGATGTGTGTTGGACAGGCACTGATAATGGTCAGTGGGATGAATATACACAAAGGCAGTATCCCGGTTTCGAGGGTTGGAATTCAGTCTCTGAAGCATCACTCTCTGATGATGACCCTGAAAATGATATTACATCAACAGCTGCGCAACAAATATATATATGGGAACATAGGAAAAGAGGTTATATCAAAAAACCAGATCAGAATATTGATCTTGGGTTTGGCGGACCCATACCATTCATAGGACAATACTTGGGAAACCTTCGCTTCTTTTTTTCATATCGCAATTTTCAGGATATGTATTTAATGCAACTATCTCGTGATGGATTATATGATAATAGTTCTTTACTAAAAGTCACATCTGATATATCCAAGACAATGAAGTTTTCAATTTTAGGACTTTATAATCAAATACAAGCGACTACGTCATCACGTTCTGGTGGGACCTCATATATGAATGATGTTTTTGATGTAGCTAGTGAAATTGATAGAAAAGGATTTACCGTACCATGGAGGATTTACACTAACACATACTGGAGTCAGACATCCAGCAGTTATGATTTAATTTCTGCAAAGTTCTCTCATTTAGTAAACCCTAAAACCATGTATGATTTGCAGTTAAAAAAAGTTACAATACAATATGATACGGGTCCCAGTAGGCATAGAGATAATACTAAACAATATGAAATTTTCTCTGGATACTTTGTTGATGAAGCCCCTTTTGGGTTTGAAGAGGATCCAATATTTGGGATTGATGGAATGGGAATGGGAGGTTCTGTCAGCACTTCGCGTGATTCGAGCAAATTCATTACCTATTCTTTAAAGTTTGATTTCACTAATCAATTGAACATGACAAATCATATTAAAACTGGGATAGAACTGATTTATGATAGTTTCAATATGAAATATGGTATGGTTAATAAAGCTTTACCTGAAGGTAATTTTTTTAATATATCCAATGGTAGTCCATTTAGAATCAGTAGCTATTTTCAAGATAAAATGGAATATGAAGGTTTCATTCCAATACTTGGTTTAGTTATCGATTATATTAATCCAAATGATAAATGGTATCAGGTTGATAGTTTCTCAAGAGAGTTTTTCTCATCAAATTACAATGATGCTAATGAAGATATTTTTAAAGGTGAGAAAGCAAAACATAAACTTTATTTAAGTCCTCGCTTGAGTATTTCCCATCCAATAACCGTCAACTCCAAATTCTACTATAATTATGGACATTATAGACAAATACCATCTAATGAAAATATGTATAGAATCCAAAGATCATCTATAAATCAACTTGATTACTTGGGTGACCCAACGCTTCCTTTATCAAGAACTATCTCTTATGAACTTGGGTATGACCATTCAATTAACGATAATTATTTATTACATTTTTCAGCATATTACAAGAATATTGATAATCAAGAAGACTGGACACAATACATCAGTGTAGATGGGAAAGTGAATTATAGTAAATTAACTGCTGATAACTATGAAGATATTCGAGGATTTGAATTCTTTGTTTCCAAGCTATATGGTAAATGGTTAACCGGTAATATGAACTACGAATACAGAGTAGGCACTAATGGATATTTCGGGGTAAAAAAGATCTTTGAAAATCCGTCAGACCAAAGAGAATATTTACGTTTAAATCCATATCAAGAGAAACCACGTCCTATTCCAAGGTTTAAAGCAAATATCAGTTTTCATACTCCAAATGAATTTGGTCCGTATATCTTTAACTCGAGACCTTTTGGAGGTTGGTTATTCAATTTTATAGGTGGATGGACAGCGGGTCATTGGTTTACTTGGAATCCGAATAATATCCCGGGCGTATCATACAATGTTCAATGGAGTGATCAAAATAAGTTGAACCTAAAAATCTCCAAGACATTCCAGTTCGAAACTGTTAAAATAAAATTTTATACAGATATATTTAATTTATTTAATATTAAATACTTATCGGGTGAAAGCTTCTATGATATGGATGATTATAATTATTATTTTTATTCCTTGCACATGCCAGATGAGATTGCCTCAAAATTAGGAGATTCAGGGTCACCTTATCCAAATATTCCAGGGAATGATCAACCAGGAGATTATAGGGAAGAAGGAATTGATTTCATACCGATGGAATGGGTGACAAATATACAAAATGTGGTCAGTCCTAATGAGAGACCAATTTATTTTGATGCTTCTTCGAATAAGTATTACCAATGGAATTCAACTTCAGGTTGGTTTGTAGCAGACAGTCAATATCTGCAATATGCACTTGATAACAAAGCTTACATTGATATGCCAAATCAATCATTTTTCTCATTCTTAAATCCTCGTGATATATTTTTTGGAGTGACAATTTATTTTGATGTCAAATAATGAAATTAAATTATCAATGAATTCAATAAAAAAAATACCTGGTCATCAGATTGTCGTTCTTGTTATGATAAATATGCTCACTGTATTAGAACCACTTTTTTGTGATGAGACTAAATGGTTGGCCATAGGTTCACTACATAGTTGGTATTCCAGTGCTGGATGTGAGATTGAAATTGGACGTACACATCAAGTGGCAGAACAACAAGATGGTTTAAGATGGCCCGCATTATACAGATGGCAGGATTGCCAAGTTGCGAAGGCTTTGTGGATAGGAACTACGAATTTCAATGATCTAATTGTAGATAAAGCATTCGACCATAAGGTGGTCCATGTTGGGCCTAGAGGTCCAATTGATGAAAATAATGAATTTATGAGTTCAGATTTTATACTATTTGGGAAATTCCCACATCCTACAGTAACCGTAGATGGATTACAAGCATCTCATACTATTAATATGGATAAAGTTGATGTATTTGATGAAAATTTAAAAACAGATAGAATGCTATATAATATCGTGAATACATCTATTGGTATCACAATGACACGAAAGATCTATGCATCTAGCAATCAGTACCATGATAATTATTTTATTCATGACTATATCTACAAAAATACTGGTATTTATAATAAGAATGGTGATACACACAACCAAACTTTAGAGGGATTGATAATATTTTATCAATTTCGCTTGGCCCCATCTAGAGAAATCGGACTGGGTGGTTTGCAAACTTTACCTCAAACGGCTTCATGGGGACATAATACAATGAATCATGTTTATCATCCATTTTATGGGGATACTTTAAGGGGTTTTTTATCATATCATGGTCGTCATTCCCAAGCAACCTTTGATAATATTGGCGGTCCGAATATTAGTGGGGACGGTCATTTAGGTGCAGTCCAATTTCCAGGCGTGGTGGTATTACATGCTGATGTATCAGCTACAAACAAGAATAATGATTATTCTCAACCTTCATCTACCCCATTTTTAGATTCAGGTTCTGGTATCACTAGAGATAATAGCCAGTTCAATGAAGTTCTAATGTCCGAGGAATATGCACTAATGAGTTCAGGCCATCCAGACCTAACACATGATGAGGCTGTCGGGGATGAATACCCGGATCAATGGCAACCCGTTTCACAATCCGGAAAAAGCCAGTGTTTAGGTTTTGGTCCTTACGAATTAAATCCGGGTGACAGTATTCGTATTGTTTTTGCAGAGGGGGTCAATGGGATCAATCGTAGTCTATGTTATCAAATTGGCTCACAATGGCTCGAAGGTTTGTCGTCGTACAATATGCCAGATGGTAGCAGTACAAACAATGCGGATGAATTTAAAAATGCTTGGGTATTCACAGGTGTGGACTCGATATTAAAAACATTTGATCATGCTACAAGGAATTGGGAACTGGATTTTAGTTTGCCTGAATCACCGCCTCCGCCAAATGTCTTTGAGGTTACTTCAGGGGGAAATGGGATCAATCTAAAATGGTCGAATAATGCTGAATCATGGCCAAACTTTTCTGGGTATAAAATCTATCGATCCATCCATAAACCTGACACCACATTTGAATTGATATTTGAATGTGGTTTGGGTACAGATAATCCCATTGTTAACGATTACTTTGACAATACTGCTAATAGAGGGTTCCAATATTATTATTATATTTTAACTTTCGATGATGGAAGTAGTAATATTAATCAATATGGTGTTCCCATGAGAAGCAATTTATTTTGGACGAGAACCAATGAACCAGCATTCTTACGTCGTCCGCCCAGTGAGAAACTATCGGACATTAGAATAGTTCCGAATCCATACCATATCAAGGCAAGAAACTTACAGTTTGGTGAAAGCGGTCCTGATCGAATTATGTTTTATAATCTGCCAGGTTTTTGTACAATAAAAATTTTTACTGAAAGAGGCGATTTAATTAAAATTATAGAACATGATAATGGAAGTGGAGATGAAGCATGGGATTCATTAACTTCTTCAAGGCAGGTTGTTGATAGCGGGGTTTATATTGCACATATTGAAACACCCGCCGGGGAAAGCACTGTTCATAAATTTGCAGTGGTAAGATAAATTTAATATATAATTATGAGAAAGATCTATTCTATTAATTGCCTAATTTTTTTATTGATTACAGGATGCAATGTTTTGCTGGAAGATTATCAAGATGAAACATTCACAATGGATGAGAATGATGTAGCGGCTTGTAATATTTTTGGCGCTGATTCATTATCGGTAGGCAGAATAATAGATGATCTAATGGATACAAGCTTTACTTCTCGTGCCGATAGCATTTCCTTTATTTTGCAGGATTCGTTGAAGGTGGTCACGATCAGTGAAAATCATCCATGGCAGATCACCCTGGAATCAGATACGAGTTTTATGGTCTTATCTCTCCCCTCTGTTTCATTGAATACGAACATATATATCAACGACCCGATCAGTATTCACGTTTATTCTACAACAGGTCAGGCCTTAGAGCCAGAGTCCCGGTCGCCATCGCTGACAATGATCGCTGGTTGTTCTAATATACATACATTCTATAATTTTAATCTTTCTTCCGGTCATTACCTGATAAAAGTGACAGCAAATGATCTAAACAATACACTATTCGTTCTATTGGGAAATGATTAGCCCTTATTATAGATCAATCAATTTTATTTTAATTGCAATATTTTGTTCGTTTGTTAATGGAGCGGACAACACGAAACTGGCGCAAACAGGATTTCAATTCTTGAGTGTGACATCCGATGCTAGAGCTGGCGGTATGGGAGAAGCCATGACAACGTTTCATACGAATTCTTCTGCTCTGTTCTTTAATCCTGCTGGAATGGCACGCCAGAATAATCTTATTGACCTATCATTCAGCCAGAATCAGTGGATCGCAGATATCAATCACAATGCCATGAGCGTCTCCCTGGCCCCTGCAAATGAGAAATATGGAGTTATTGGTATGAGCTTTGTTAATGTAGACTATGGAGAATTACAAGGGACCATGGTTTGGGATAACGAGCAAGGTTTTATTGATACAGAGATCATTAAGCCGTCATCTCTTGCTCTCGGCATAGGCTATGCCAAGGCCTTATCTGATAAGTTCTCAGTGGGAGGACAAATAAAATCTGCTTACCAGTATTTAGGAAAAAGTATCATACCGGATTCTGATACGACACAGGCGCTGGTGAAGAATACGGCCGATGCCATTGCGTTTGATTTTGGCACCATATACCACACCGGATGGAAGAGTTTTACTTTTGGTATGTCGGTCAGGAATTTTTCACAAGAGATCAAGTTTCAAACAGAAGGTTTTCAGTTGCCATTACTATTCACGATCGGGGCATCAATGAATCTATTTGATCTTTTTCTCACTGAGTTGAGATCGCAATCCCTATACCTGTCAGTGGATGCTCTACATCCACGTTCGTTCAGTGAACGATTGAATATAGGTCTGGAATACAGTCTCATGGATATGCTTGTTATCCGTACAGGATACCTATTGAATTATGATGAAAGGGGTTTTTCAGGGGGGATCGGGGTACAAAAGACCGTTGGTCCATTATCTTTCGGGATTGATTATGCTTACACTCCTTTTGGGGTCTTTGATAATGTACAGCGCATGTCACTATATATAGCATTCTGATGAGTCATTCCAAATGAAGATGAATATTTATAGATCGAGAATCATAACTTACTTGGTCCCCATCATTCTTTTCATTAGCTGTGAAGAAAATCAATATCCTGAAGATATATGGGACCCTGATGATCAAGGGTTGCCAACACCTATGATTACAAGTATAGAACCTCCGGACAGTGCTTTTTCGGGAGCGGATGAGATCACTATCACTGGCCAATATTTCAATCAAGATAAGGCCAATAACTTTGTTTTCTTCAATTCAGAACTGGCGGAGATACTACAGGCTACTGAGACCAGTCTTGTCATTAGTCCACCCGCTATACTGGGGGACAGCATTACGATCAAGGTCTCTGCTATAGGATCATTATTATTTGCTGTTTATGAGAATTACAAACTTGTACCTAGAATTATCGAGTATGGAGAATTTGATCCGATCGAAGAAAGTGCTTGGGGAATAGAAGCTGACGAAGACGAGAACCTTTATGTTGGCTTGTCCATTTTCCCAGAAGGATCGATCGATAAACTAATACCTCCGAATGGGGAAAGGATAAATGATTTTATACATGCGTTTTTAGCGACCCCATTAAGCTTAAAGATCGGTCCTGATAACAATATATATTATGTTGATGGGGTGAACCCATATATCATTCGGCAAGAGATTTCAACAGGTTCCTCGGGGTATAATACTTTGCCCAGTGTATCCACTGATCTGGATTTTGATCAGCATGGCAATCTATACTGTGGTGGTATTGGCGGGGAGATATATTGTGTAAAATCTGATATGTCCAATTCTACTGTAGCAGATTATAACGGTATTTCAGTCAAAGCTTTAAGGGTTCATGATAACCAACTGTACGTGGCCGGGAACTATAGTGGAGATGATCCAGGGCTACCAGATGTAGGAATCTGGCGAAATCAAATCTTATCAGCCGATGGTGAACTAGGACAAAAAGAACTTATTCTGGACTGGACAACACAGAGCGCCTCTCTCTCGTCGATCACAAGCCTTACCTTTGATGAAGATGGTCTATTATATATTTCTGCTGATAATGATATAGGTATCGCTGTTCTGGACACTGAAGGTAGCTTGGAACCATTATATCCAAAGATCATAAAGCCCCCTATAACCAAAATGACATGGGGAAGCAGTAATTATCTTTATCTGAACTATCGTGGGCAGAATCGTGCCATATATAGGTTAGACATGGGTATAAAAGGTGCCCCCTATCATGGTAGACCTGGACCATAATCCATTATATATAATTTTCTTCCCAAAATACTGGTTTTAAATCAGTCATCTGGAATGCTACGAATGACTTCGGTAAGCCTGTAAGTGCTGGTGTTTACCTTTATCAGATTCAAGCCGGGGAGTTTGTTCAAACCAAGAAGATGGTGCTGTTGAAATAACCCCCACCCAAAGGATTTAAGCAAAGGAGATAAAAAGTGAGAAAAATATTATTAGTTATTATGATTGTTCGTGGATTTTTGTTTGCACAAAATTCTCCGATTGATTTTGAAACT
>Ga0208896_1001302_pt1 | contig 12544 bp, 10 predicted proteins | sample ETNtaG_27_FD_185778 | JGI IMG/M metagenome (GOLD analysis project Ga0208896, IMG submission 185778) | Marine microbial and viral communities from oxygen minimum zone, Eastern Pacific Ocean - ETNP201406SV63 (SPAdes) (version 2) | ecosystem: Environmental > Aquatic > Marine > Oceanic ... | reverse complement strand
CAATTGCTGAACTGCAGGAAAAAGATATTAATGTGATCTATAACGAACCGAAAATGGGAGCGGAAGGGTTTTTAGTGACATTCATTCACCCAAAGAGCACTGGGGGTGTACTAGTGGAATTAGCGCAACTGCCAGTCTAATCTCTACAATAATTCTTCAAATATTCCGGCATTTCAATTCCTTTTTTTAATTTTGGGTCATCTTTTGGTTCACCAAAGGATTGGTTAATGGGTATAATTCCTGCCCAGTAATTCAATGCGTAATCCTCGTCCTCATCTTCAGGCTGTCCAGCACTGATTTTAGCCGATGCTGAATCGATAGGCATTTTTAATACGGATGTTTGTTTCAGTTCAGTCTCATTGGGCTGGCGGGCGTCATCCCAGCGTCCGGGTGCAATATGGTCAGTGATGGCCTTGAATGCAGCCATGCGTTCATCGTAGTCAGCAAGGATCTCGCCTTTTCCAAATAAAACGACAGAACGATAATTCATGGAGGAATTGAATAATGAGCGGGCCATGATCAGTCCATCCAACAAGGTGATGGTTACACACATTTCATTATTGTTCGACGATTTTAACAAACGACTGACGTTGGATCCGTGGAATACCAAGTTATCGTCCATACGGGCGTGAATGATGGGAATCACGACTGGTTTTCCGTTGTGGATTAAACCTAAATGACAGAATAGAGCTTCATCAATTATGTCATGAATTTTACTCTTGCTATAAACTGCTTTATTAGCAATGCGTTTTACTTTATTTTCCTGTGAAATGGGGTATGAATTCATTCTTTCCTCTCAATAGAACGAGAAAATTACAATGAAATAATATATTCAGACGGTGTTTTCAGAGAGTATTTATATTAATTTCATATTCTTATGTCTGCCAAAAAATCCCAGCGCAAACGACTTTTTCTCATTGACGGTTATGCTTTGTTGTTCCGGGCCCATTATGCCATGATCCGCAATCCCCTCATTACTACTGCCGGTCAGCATACCAGCGCACTTTTTGGTTTTATCAATATGGTATTTCGTCTAATCCGACAGGAAAATCCGGACTATCTTGCTGCAGCCTTTGACCGCAAGGAGAAGACTTTCAGGCATGAACGATATCCTGAATACAAAGCGAACCGGGATGAAATGCCCCAGGAATTACAGGATCAATTAGATCACCTTTGGAAATTGTTAGCTGCAATGAATTTACCAAATATAAGCCAAGCTGGATTTGAAGCGGATGATGTGATCGGTACTCTTGCCAAAGAAGGTGAAGCCGAAGGACTGGATGTTTTTATATTCAGTGGCGATAAAGATTTCGCACAATTAATCACGGAACATGTATTTCTTTATTCACCTATTGTCAGGTCATCAGAAATCAATATTATTGACCCGGAGGGTGTTAAGGAAAAATGGGGAGTACCCCCCGAGAAGTTCATCGACTACTTGGGACTGATGGGTGATGCCTCAGACAATATTCCCGGTGTTATGGGCGTAGGTAAAAAAACAGCTGCCAAATTGGTCCAGGAATACGGATCGTTGGAAACAGCGCTGGAGAATGCTGAAAATGTTAAGAATAAGCGCGTGCGGGAAGGACTGTTAAATGGTGTTGAAAATGCGCATTTGAGTAAAGAATTGGTTACCATCATAACGGATATGGACCTGGATTGTGATATATCAAAGTTTGATCGCAAGGAATTTAATATAGATGCATTAACGGACCTGTTTGTTGAATTGGAATTCAATGCATTATTAGATCAATTAGTAGAATTTGGCGCTAATCCTGTTGAAGAACATAAAGAAAATAAAAATTATACGACGATCACTGAAAAAAATGATCTGAAAAAATTCTTTAAAAAAATTTCCAAAGCGAAATTGGTTTCCTTTGACCTGGAGACAGATTCAGTCTCGCCGATGCAAACTGCTTTAGTAGGTATGAGCTTTGCAACAACTAAAGATGAGGGTGTATATATCCCTATTCAATACGGTGATAAAGCGCAGAATAACTTTGGTAAAGATGATCTAAAAGAAGTATTGGCATTGGCTCGGCCGATTCTTGAAGATCATAAGGTTAAGAAAACGGGTCAGAATATCAAGTTTGACGCGTTGGTGATGAAAAAACATGGTATTAATGTTGCAGGAATTACATTCGACACGATGCTGGCGGCCCACCTCATCAAGCCCGAAGGTAGATCTTATAAAATGGATAATTTGAGTTTGGAATATCTTAATTACCGGATGGTGCCAATTGAAGATCTCATTGGCAAAGGAAAAAATCAAATCTCCATGAGTGATGTGGATCTGGAAAAGGCATCATTCTATGCGGCCGAAGATGCGGACGTTGCCTTGCAGCTTACTGAAATTTTTCAAAAAAGACTTGATGATGAGAATTTGACCGAATTTTATGAAAAAGTAGAATTGCCTCTGGTTCCGGTCTTGGTGAATATGGAATATGACGGTGTCTACGTTGATGAAAAACAGTTGATTGATAAATCAGACGAATTAGGCAAAAAACTAGACGGCCTTTCCGCAGAGATATTGGCAGAAGCAGGTACTGAATTCAATATCAATTCCACCCAACAGTTAGCCAATATCCTCTTTGATATCAAGGGTTTACCACAGATCAAAAAACGTTCTACCGCGGAAGATGTTTTAGAACGCCTTCGGGATGAGCATCCGCTTCCTGGATTGATTTTGGAATATCGAAAATTAAATAAATTGAAAAACACGTATCTTGATTCTATTCCCCAGCATATCCATCCGGAAACAAAACGGATCCACAGTTCATTCAGTCAGACCATAGCAGCCACGGGACGTCTTTCATCCAGCAATCCCAATTTCCAGAATATTCCCATACGAACAGATGAAGGCCGGGAAATTCGCAAGGCATTTACTGCACAGAAAAAGGGGAGTGTTATTTTATCAGCGGATTATTCCCAGATCGAACTACGCGTCATGGCGCATTTGAGCAGTGACAAGGGACTCCAGGATGCCTTTGCCCATGGCGAGGATATACACGCTCGCACGGCCAGTGATATTTATGCTGTGCCCATGGATGACGTTTTGCCGGAAATGCGGCGCGTGGCCAAGGTCGTTAATTTTGGAATCATGTATGGCGCCGGGCCATTCCGCATGAGCCAGGAATTAGGCATACCAAGAGCGGAAGCACAAACAATCATTGACCGATATTTTGAGCGCTTTGCCGGAATTCGTGACTTTATAGATACTACAATTACCAAAGCAAAAACGGATCAATATGTGGAAACAATGCTGGGCAGGCGCCGGCCGGTTTGGAATATCAATAGCGATAACCATATGCACCGCGAAGCAGCAAAACGCATGGCTATCAATATGCCGATCCAGGGAACTGCCGCGGAAATGATCAAATTGGCCATGATCCAGATTCATGAGCAAATGAAAAAGGATAAAATGTCATCAATGATGGTTTTACAAATCCACGATGAATTATTATTTGAAGTACCAAAAGTTGAGTTAGATGATTTAAAGTCCATGGTTATAGAACAAATGGAAAATGCTCTAAAACTCGATGTACCTGTTATAGTTGATCATGGTGTTGGAGAATCGTGGTTTGAAGCTCATTAATTATGGAATACATCAACCATGTTGATGTTTGTATTGACACGGAAACTACAGTCCAAAAAATAATAAATAAAAAATGGAAGCAAGTATAACACTCAAAAAAGTTGGTAAGTTAGTTGGAGATAAGACTATTCTCGCGGGCTTAACGTTTGGTATTGAAAAAGGGACCATCGTTGCCATGGTGGGGGATAATGATGCCGGAAAATCCACATTGCTTCGCCTCATAGCCGGATTGGAAAATCCAAATTATGGTTCTGTTTTTCTGCATGGCCTCGATACCGATAAACGCCGTTTGGAAACGCGGCAAACAGTAGCGTTCGTTCCACATGATATTGACTTAGATCCTTGGCTAACATTAGAACAGAATATACATTTTGATGCACTTCTTTATGGGGCTCATAAGGAAAAAATCCAATCACGAATTCAGGAATATAGTTCAGCATTGGAATTAGGAGATTTTTTGTATTCCCTGGCAGGCCGTGTTCCCCAGGGAATCCAGAAAAAAGCCATGATTATACGTGCCTTAGCTCACGATCCAACAATTTTAATTATGGATGAACCTACAGCATTCATGGATGCGGAATCCAGGCGGCTTACCTGGAACCTTATGCGCAAGATAAAGGGAGATACAACAATCGTTTATTCCAGTCAATTTTTACCGGAAGTGGAAGCGACTAACGACAGGATAATGGTTATTCATGACGGACGTGTACTTTTAGACGGCAGCCTGGACAAGCTGTTGGAAAGCACACTTGAATACCATCAATTTGATATTGAATTTGAAGATTTATCTGAAGAACTATTTAAGTCACTTTGCGCTGTCGTGACAGTGGTTAACCCCACAAAAGTCGGGAATACATTTCATTTTTATGGTCGCTCTAGGAAAGTATTTTTTGAAGTATTGAATGCGTGTTCAGGAGCACCAATGAAAGACCTGTCCATCGAAAAGTTATCACTCCAGGATCTGTTAGATTCAGCATTCGCTCAAAAAGGAATGGACGGATGAGCGCATTTATTATTCGCAGGTGGTGGTTGATTCGCAATCGATTTATTTCATCCATTGCCTTAGCGCTTGTCGTACCAAGTATTTTATCTACTGTAACTGTTTTGGGAACAAAAAATATCGTCATTCGCAGTATTAACGGTCAACCATATGAAGTATGGGTTCTGCCTGGATTGATGATGTTTATGGGAGCTATACTCATTACGCCATTGATTTATAGGGATTTCTTTGACCTGCGTATTCATAACAAAGCGTTGATTCCCATGACATTAGCACCAGTTCGCAAATCAACAATCATACTTGGTATTCTCATTAGCGCATTGTTTGAAGTCCTGGCCGTCATGTCAATAGGTCTTGGTATATACAATATTATATTTCCGCAAACAGTTACAATTAGTCATTCATTCAATATTTTATCATATGCAATTATATTTGTTTTACTATACGGCAATATCATCATTTTATTATCATTACTGACAGAACGCATCTCAGTGTTTATATCAGCGATATTGACAACATTGATCACCATTATGTTCGCTTGCGGTGTATTAATTGAATTCGATTTTTTTCCATTAACGATGAGTACAGTTTTTCAGTATTTCCCATTAAGTATGGTCAGCATCGCTTGCCGCTCAAATATGTTTATCCATACCTTTGATACATTCAACACAATAACACCGATAGTTATGACGATCTTATTAATAATTTTTAACAGTTATCTACTGAAACGGAAAATGAAACAATGATTGCTTATTTGAGCGGCGCCATGGAACATGTCGCCGATGAAGGTGCTCATTGGCGTGAAGATCTGACGAGGTGGCTTAAAAAAGAGTTGAATCACGATGTAATCGATCCAGTATTGACTTCACAGTCATTGGTCGAAAAACATCAAGCGCATGAATATCGAGAGTGGAAAACATCAGACCCTCAACAATTTGTACAATTTGTGCGTAAAGCCATCGATCTGGATTTGGACAATGTGATAAATAATTCTGACTATATCATATGTTTATGGAATAGTGATGTTATGAAAGGCGGTGGTACCCACGGAGAAGTGACCATGGCTTATCATACTGGAAAACCGGTTTATTTGATTAATAAGGTCGACGAAAAAGATTTAAGCGGTTGGATCATGTCCTGTTCCACAAATATTTTCACTGAATTTTCTGCACTGAAATCATTCTTAAAGGAAACATATTCAAACAGTTAACGTTGGCGGATTGATGGTTGGACCAAAAGCATATATTCACCTGGATCGCCTGATCCATAATTATCGTGTTATTAAAGATCAGATTGGCGGCAACCCTATTATGGGCATTGTAAAAGCAAACGGCTATGGCCACGGCGCAGTTGAATGTTCAAAAGTATTAGTTAATGAAGGGTGCAAATTTTTGGCTGTCTTTACTTTTGACGAAGCCATTGAACTCCGCGAAGCAGGTATTGAAACTGAACTCATGATATTTTCACGAATGCAGCGTGATATTCTGGCGGATGCTGCGGCAAATGATATTACGTTAAATTTGGCGGGAGTAAACGATGTGGCACTTTTGGAAGATTTTGAAAAAGAATCTGGTACGTGTCCCAAATTTCATCTCAAAGTGGATACAGGTATGAATCGGCTGGGTATACCTTTCAAAAAAGCTGGTGAAGTTTTACAAAAAATCAGTGCCAATCCACGGCTCAACTGCACAGGAATTTATAGTCATTATGCCACCGCTGATGAAGGCGATCTGACCTATGCTGAATGGCAATTGGAGCAATTTAAACTTGTACTCTCACTGGCTGATGAAATGGGTGTTCAATTTAAATATCGCCATTTTTCCAACAGCGGTACGGTAATCAATATGCCTCATACCAGTTATGACATTGTCCGGGTTGGCATGCTGCTTTACGGTGCCTTTCCATCTGATGAAGTACCCACAGATATGGACATTAAACCGGTCATGGAGTTTCGTGGACCCATTGTCAGTATTCGGCGGGTCAAAGCTGGAACAAAGGTGTCCTATGGCGGTGTTTGGGAATCAGAAAAAGATACAACTATCGCAGTGGTCCAAACTGGCTTTGCTGATGGATTCCCTAGAGCTTGGTATGAAGGAGGGTATGTCACATTTAAGGGTAAACCTTATCCAATTGCTGGACGGATATGCATGGATCAGTTCATGATAGATATCGGAGATGATAATCTATTCATTGGCGATGAAGTGTTACTTATGGGTGAAAGTGGATCTAATTCCTTACACATGGAAGAAATCGCACAACACATAAATTCTACTACGTACGTTATCTCAACCGGGATACATGGACGAACCGAAAGGATCTATTTATTTTGATTCTTTAATGGGGTTATTGTCTTGACTCTATTCAGAATAGTGGGGGGAGGTTGTCATCTACAATTATTGCAATGGCAATGGACGACAGCTTTGGGCTCTGAAGAGATCTCGTAACGGATCTTTCCGCAATAACACCCGCCGGTAAATTTCATTCAGAATCTTTATCCGGGTTGCGTACCCATGAACGGCGTTCGCTGAATACGCGCTTTTTCAGATCGGCCCACTCATTGATGAGAAATTTCAATCGAATACCGTCATCGTCATCTGCGTCTAATTTATTCTCAATCAAGCGGTTCATCTCATCCCGGGTAGCATCAATGTCGCCATGGCTTTTGACCTCTTCCTTGGACCACGATTCTTTTTCTGACTGGTGTCCTTCCTTATCTGATTCAGCCTGGGATACTTGTTCCTTGCGCCCGGCAAGAAAGACGAACAGAAACATGATCAAGACGATAATAGTGATGAGTATTTCATTCATAATTTTTTACTCCAAGAAAACAGGGATGCGTAAGACCCCGGCCCAATATAATGAAACCATAGCCGCCATGACCGCCAGGGCTGCCGGCCAGGCAAAGATAGCCAGGCGGATAAAATCCTTGGCGTCGAGCATACCGGCAGAATAAACGATGGAGCTGGCCGGGGTGCCGATCACCAGCCAGAAAGCGAGAGATGTAGCAATGGCCAGTCCTACGCCAACCAGTAAAGGATTCGTTCCGGAGCTCTGGGCCATGTCCAGCACAACCGGACCAATCACTGCCACCGTAGCTCCTGCGCTCATGAGGTTTGTGAGGCTGGCGCCTATGGCGACAACCAGCAGGATCAGGGCAATTCCCGAATTAATGCCTAAAGGTGCCAATATTGCAATAATACTGTCCGCCAGCCAGCCAGCAGCTCCTGATGCCCTAAAAACGGATCCCAGGCTGATGGCACCGGCATAAAGAATGATTACACCCCAACTGACATTTTCTTCATAATCTTTCCAGGAGGCCAGACCCAGCAGCATATAGAGCACCGCACCAGTGATGGCTACACCACCAAGTCCCAATGAGAAACCCAGCAAATTCCTGGTAATGGATTTATCCGTGATCCACATGAATACCACCAGCAGCATGATTCCGGCAACGAGATATTGTTTACCTGTCATTTTACCATGTTTTTCCAAGTCGGTCTTTAATGTGGATACAGCATCAGACAGGTCGCTGGTTTCCGGTTTGAAGACCAGGGGCAGGACAAAGGCCATAAATACAGTCATGGCTAGTGTATAGAACACACCCATGGACATCCACTGAAAAAAAGATACTTCCACGCCGATATTGGATAAAAAGCCAATCATGATGGCATTGCGGGCTCCGCCCGAAGGGCTCATGGGTGCACCGATCATACAGCCAACGGCAATGGACATCATGAGCAATTTTCCAAGATTAGGCGCCGGGATAGTTTTATTGGTGAGCGTATACAACGCCAGGGCGATGGGGACATACATGGGGGCAATTGATGCTTCATTGATAAAGGCGGATGGAATGGCCGTGCCCAGCAAAAGTCCAACAACGATCATACGAGTTTTGGAGCCGGACATTTTCATTACCATCATGCCGATACGTTTGTCCAATCCGTATTTTACCAGCGTGGCGCCGATGGCCAACGATCCTGCAATAAACCACACAGCATCATGAGCATAGGTGGAAACAATATGCGATGGTGCTGTGATTCCGAAAAATAATTGGACAAGGCCGATAAGCAAGGCCACTGCCGGCATGGGAAGAGCTTCCGTAGCAAAAAAGATAGTACACGCTGCCAGCAGGGCGATGATAATTTGGATATGTGTTGCTTTAACGGTCACGTCATCGGCTGATAAGCCGGAGAAAACAGACGCCGCCTTGGCAGACATGGACGCGGGTAGGGGCATGACAAAGCCGATGAGGATGAAGAGCACCAGGCCCACGGCCAGCCATTTGAAATTGGTCGTTTTGGAAAAACCGCCTGAAGAATTCTGTTCCTGGTCTGCCATAGCTATTTGAAAAATGGGGCTAGATTCGGTATTGGTTCAAGTAAAAAGTATCTCATTTATTATTAGATGGTTCATGTAATTTTCAAGCTTATAAAATGACCAAGGTGAAGCGATCCATTCCATAGACTTAATGATCATTGTCGGCTTCCTGCTGCTTACAGCCGGCTGGGGAGTGTGGCAGGGCCGGCAAAATAAGTCCGCAGAAGACTATTTCCTTGCCGGCCGGTCCCAACACTGGGTTATGGTTATGTTTTCCATCGTAGCCACCGAAACATCTGTATTGACTTTTGTGAGCATCCCAGGTTTGGCCTACAGGGGTGATTGGTTTTTTCTGCAGCTGGCCATGGGCTATATCATCGGTAGAATACTAGTGAGTGTTTTCCTGCTTCCTGCTTATTTCGATAGCGGAATAGTCTCTATTTATGAAGTATTAGGAAAACGATTTGGTCCTGGAATTCAAAAACTGGCTTCAGGAATCTTTCTGATTACACGAATTTTAGCTGATGGCATTCGCTTTTTAGCCACAGCGGTCATAGTCCAGGTTTTAACTGGTTGGTCATTACCAACAGCAGTATTGGTTATCGGTATTGTCACATTGATATATACTGTTTCAGGAGGTATCCGGACAGTCGTATGGGTGGACAGTTTTCAATTCGTATTATATTTGCTGGGCGGAGTCATAGTGATTGTGCATATTTTTTCCCAGGCAGATGTAATTCCTGCGGGTTTCATTGCCGATTTATTGCACGATGGGAAATTGAATATTTTCCGCTTTGGTGGTGATTTAGCCACAAATCCATGGCTCTTTTGGTCCGCATTCATCGGTGGTATATTTTTATCATTTGCGTCCCATGGCGCCGATTATATGATGGTACAGCGCGCACTCACTTGCACAGATCTAAAGTCAGCAAAAAAAGCCATGATCGGCAGCGGTTTCTTTGTATTTATGCAATTCACACTTTTCTTATTCGCCGGTTCTCTGATTTACATTTCTTTAGGCGGTATGGAATTACCAAAAGACCGTGAGTTTGCTCATTACATAATTAATGAATTGCCCATTGGGTTAAGGGGATTATTGCTGGCCGGCGTTCTATCGGCAGCCATGTCTACATTGAGTTCATCTATCAATTCGCTGGCATCTTCTACGTTACGGGATTGGTTTAACAAGGAAGCTGATCTCAAAATAGCTCAAAAAACGAGCATAGTTTGGGCCGCTGTTCTCATTGGCATTGCCATGATCTTTGATGAAAGCGATAAAGCCATTGTTGAAATGGGCTTGCAGATAGCGTCTTATACTTATGGCGGCTTGCTGTCTCTTTTTATAATAAGTAAACTTCAGCGGCAGTTTCAACCAGTCAGCTTAATGATCGGACTATTATCTAGCTTATTAACTGTATACATCGCCCAGCAAAACGGCATTGCCTGGACGTGGTTTATCCTGTTGGCTGTCTGTGTAAATATTGCCGTAGTATTTGTATCTCAATCCGTATTTTCCCGGCGCCATGATAGTTAAGTTTCTATTAATTTTAGCACTTTTAAGCGCCGATGCCTTTGCCAATGATTTTCAGTACAGCAAGGTAGAGACTGTTCCGGATTTGTCATTTATGCCCCATGTGTACACCGGGTTGGATGTCCTTGAACAAATGGATTTCAAACCCTTGCAGGGCAAAACAATCGCAGTCTTTTGCAATCAAACAGCAGTGAACCGCTACGGCAAGCACATCCTGGATATCTTGAAAGATCACCCGGAAATAGATATACACGTGATATTGACTCCGCAATATGGACTGTTTGGTGACCAGGAGAATAAGACCAAGATCATTGGGAAGGTGGAGAAAGATCCCAATACGGGTGCAAGGATCGTGAACCTATTGGATCGCTTTGTCAAACCGCCGGAATGGACCATCCGAGATGCTGATGTCGTTTTGATGGATATCCAAGACACAGGAGTGCGCTATTCCACTTATATGACCACGTTGACAAAGATTCTGGAAGTAGCCAGTGAACTGCACACACCGGTGATCGTTTTGGATCGACCCAACCCTATCAGGGGAGACCGCATGGATGGACCTATCGTCAGGCCCAATTACCAATCATTTGAAGGATATCACCTGGTGCCTATTCGACACGGGCTGACAGTTGGTGAATATGCATTAATGGTGAACGAAATGGGATGGGTAAAGAATCTACTTCGGGCAGAATTGACAATTATTCCCATGGCGAACTGGAAAAGGGAAAAATGGTCTGATGAATTGGATCTTCATTTTAAACCTTTGGCTCCGGGGTTGAGTGATGTGAAATCGTGTTTAGCTTTTGCGGGAATGAATTTATTACGTGGAACAAATCTCAATTGGGGGCAGGGAACAGCAAAACCATACTTTCGTGCCGGGGCTCCATGGATCTCCGGAAAAGTATTTTTTCAGAAAATTTCAGCACTTGAACTGCCGGGGGTCAAATTCAGGCATATTCAATACACGCCTACACAAGTCAAAGGAGATGGGTCAGTACCAATATATTACCAGGAAAAATGCAGCGGCATCGAATTTGATATCACAGATCGTGAGGTATTTGACCCACTTGCTACAGCCACATCCATCATGATCATAGCTTACCAACTGTATCCCCGACAGTTTGAATGGATCCATGACAATTATATCAATAAATTATTTGGACATAACTTATTGACTGCATTTGCAGCTCAGGGAAAAACCCCCGAATATCTTCCTCCACAATGGGTGATGGATGTGATCCGCTTCAGTGAATTCAGGGAACGGTTTTTACTCTACAAATGAGAACAGTAAAATTCCTTCTTCCAATTTACTTTTTCCTTCTTTCTTCTTACTTATTTTCTCAAACCCATTTTACTATACCGGCAAGTGTTTGGAGAGTAAGTGTTAAACCTTCTGTCACTTCCGGTAATTATATTGGCCCTGGAGGAGATAAGGGCATACCTAATTTGCCTTTTAGTTTAGCTGGATACGGAAAACAATATTTTGACCATTCATATGTTGTAGATGGTTATTATGCCAGCGATAATGATCTGCACAACCTTGATACACTTGGCTATAATTCAAGTTATACTATTGGAGAATATATTCGAAATTATAACACACTTTATAATGACTCCATCCCGGATCTTTCAATAGATTTTTTTGGTCCAGACTCGATAGTTATATCGGGTAAAATGGATCGGGAAATCAGCAGGACAGCCAGGGGCGTTGATATGTTAATCGAATATGGATTATCTGACCGCATGACCTTTGAAATGAAAATTCCGTATTACACCTATGTTGAGCAGCAGCAAAAAATAAAAAATTGGTCAGAAAATGAGATCAAAGGATTGGATGAATTTGTTCAGTACCATGAAGCAACTCGTGCGGCAATGGATTCAGCTTTAAACAATAATTACGATGTAAACTTACAAATCATCCGTGATCGCTTTTACAGCTGGTCAGGGGATAATTCTTTACTGTGGGCTATGGGTGGTGATCCATTTACAAATGGGATTTATGGATCAGAATACAATCCTTTTACCAGTAATGATACCACAGCAGTAACCAAGCAAGAACTGTTGGATTATTATTATCCATCTATGCGTACAGCTTCGGGAT
>Ga0208896_1001300_pt1 | contig 12550 bp, 8 predicted proteins | sample ETNtaG_27_FD_185778 | JGI IMG/M metagenome (GOLD analysis project Ga0208896, IMG submission 185778) | Marine microbial and viral communities from oxygen minimum zone, Eastern Pacific Ocean - ETNP201406SV63 (SPAdes) (version 2) | ecosystem: Environmental > Aquatic > Marine > Oceanic ... | reverse complement strand
ACCCCACTCTGTTACAAGCCATCCATCGGCATGCCATCCCCATGCAGCGGCTACAACCCATGCGAATGATCCCAGTACAATTGCACAGATAACAAAGCCAACTGTCTGAATCCTTTCTATGAGTGCACCTGATGCAATTGATGCAGTAGTTGCAGCAAAAAGCGCGAAAGCTCCCCAGAAAACACCAGAAGCGTGATCGCCCATATTAGGCCCCATATATTGAGCCGAATCTCCCCAAGGCAAAGCTATAGCATTAGCGTAAGCAATTCCTGATATTTCCATGTATCCTGGGCCAGCGGCTAAATCCATTGGCCATGTTGGTAAGGCCCAGTAGAACCACCAACCAAAGAAATAAAACGTTACGATAGTAAACGCAAACGCTAGTAGGTTTTTAATACCTGAGGATAATACATTCTTCACACGAGTTGCACCCATTTCATAGGCAAGAAACCCTGCGTGAATAAGCATCATCAGCGGTATCGTTAAAAAGTAATAGGTCTCTGCAAACATTGTGTTTGTGACCTGTTGTGCTAGTTTTAGTTCTTCCAAAACGCCCCCCTTATTGTTTAAATAATAAAATAAATTTATTTCTTCGTAAGAAAGTTTTTATCCTCACAATAATGAATAATACACAAAAAATATCATGCTGGGTAGGAAAATATAAAATAATTGACATGCATCAATTACACAATATTTAATTATTGATATATTTGTAATTTACGTGTCTGATAATCACAGGTTAGGCTGGGATGAATTTATATAGTCCTTGAGAAATTTGTTTCGTCTTTCGATAAGTAAGCATCAAAAGTCATGCAGATATTGCGTATAAGTAGTCTGCCCTTGTCTTTTACTTTAATATTTGTATCGTTTAGCTCAATAAGTCCGTCTTTTTTCATTTCAGCAAGATTAGAAAGACTGTCTTTAAAGTAGTCACTAAAAACAATTTCAAACTGGCTTTCGATATTGGCAAAGTCTAATTCAAAGTGACAAATGAGCTCCATAATTACTGCTCTTCTAATTTCATCATCATTGTTAATTGTGTAACCTTTTGAAATTGGAATTTCTCCAGAGTCAATTTTTTGATAGTATTTTTCTATACTTTTCTCGTTCTGAGAAAAGCTCTTTCCAATCTGTCCAATTGAACTTAGCCCGAGACCAACTAATTCACACTCTGAATGAGTAGAGTATCCCTGAAAGTTCCTATAAAGCCTCCCTTCCCTTTGTGCAATTGCAAGTGAATCGTTTGGCAAAGCAAAGTGATCCATACCAATATAAGCATAGCCAGATGACAGCAAATAATCTACCGAATATTTAAAGATTGCCATTTTTATATCGACCGATGGTAACTCTAATATGTTTATACGCCTTTGAGGCTTAAATAGTTCAGGCAAGTGGGCATAGTTAAATAGAGATATACGGTCAGGTTTTAAATTGACAACTTGGTCGAGCGTTATGGCAAATGTTTCAACTGATTGTTTAGGTAGCCCATATATTAAATCTATACTTACTGAATTAAACCCATTTCTTCTCGCAATATTGATTACCTGTTTTGTTTGCTCAAAGCTTTGAACTCTATTGACGGCCCTTTGCACATCTATATTGAAGTCTTGTACTCCTAAACTTATTCTGTTAAATTTCGCTCTTGCTAAAGTCTTTATTGTTTTTTCGCCAACCCCCCTAGGATCAATTTCTATGGAGTATTCTCCATTATCTGAAAAATTAAATTGACTTTGTAGCTTACTGCTAATTGAGCTTAGTTCATCGTCAGACAAAAATGTTGGGGTGCCACCCCCAAAATGCATTTGTTCGACCACCCTTGAGCTGTCAAATAATAATGACTGCATATCAATCTCATGAAATAATCTTGAGATATAAGGCTTTGCTTTATTTTTGTCTTTAGTGACAACCTTATTGCAACCACAATAATAACAAACAGTATTACAAAATGGAATATGGCAATAAATTGATAAAGGGCGTTTATTTTCGTTACTAATCAACGCCTGTTTAGCGTACTCTTTATTGTCAAATTTATCAAACCTATTTGCAGTTGGATATGATGTATAGCGGGGACCTGCGCAATCATATTTATTAATTATCTTTAAATCAAACAAACCCATAGTGTGTGCAGCTTTTATTTATAAATATAGAAAGCTATGCTTTATAAGAGTGGTTAATTATATATTTTACAATATTTAATATATTTGATTTATATCAAGGTTTAGTGTTGCATTTACTAAATAATCGATATAATGATACGAATGATACCTAACAAGGTTAACACATCAAAATACTTTGCATTTATGTACAATATTGCTCTGTTTCAGGGCATCAAAAAAGAAGACTTAAATGAATTCTTCGCCAAAATGCAGATTGAACAATACCACAAAGGAGAAATTCAACAGTTTAACCCAAAGCAGCACTCTAAACTGTATATTGTTTTTAAAGGAACTTTTAAACTCACCAATACTAATGTGGATGGGGACGAGATCGTTTTGTCTTTGTTTAGTGCTGGTGATGCTGTAACCCCATTATACTTTTCGCCTTATTTTGATGTATCTGCTGGATTCATTGAAGACACAATTTTGTTCCATTTTAAAGAAAATGATGTACAAAGGTTCGTAAAAAATAACCATCAATTTTCTATGAATAATATTAAATTTTTAGCAAACAGTGTACAAAATTTGATGATTACGAATACAGTATTACAGCTAAAAACTGCTAAAGAGAGAGTTGGTTGGTTTTTGGCTCATGGTAAGATTAATAATAACTCTGAGTTGCCAGTTTCAAAAAATATTATTGCATCATTTCTTGGCATAACTCCTGAGTCCTTTTCTAGGGCTCTTTCATCACTCAAAAATGATGGTGTAACTATAAATAATAAAATAATACAGTTAGACAATGGCGATGAGCTCTGTAAGTATTGTGACAGGGTGACTGGTTCAAATTGTTCATTATTTAGGACCGAACCATGTGCTCACTATTAAGCCTTTTTGCATTAAAAGAGCTTATTAATTAATAACAAAAGCAATCTTAAGCTGTTTATTCCTTAACCCAATATCACAATCTAAACATTGGTTATTTTAATTGCCTTCTTTCTTCTTTTTTGAGATCCCCATACTAAAGCAAAAAGGCACAATGCAGGAATAAAAAACCATTGTTTTGAGGGCCTATCATTTTTTATTTGGACACTAGCGATTTCCCAGTCATAATCAATCTTTTGCCTTTCTGCCACACCCCCAAAAGTTAAGTCATCTACATACATTCTTCCTGACTCTTGTCTAAGGAACAAGCCCGCATTTTTTTCAAGCCTTTGTCTTCCATCTTCAATATTTCCTACTGGCAACATGACTATTTTATCTACCTGCTTACCCTCAAAAGTCTCGCCTACAACTTGAACCCTTATTTGGGCCTTATTTGGTAAAGAATTAGCTATATTGTATATTTGTGTTGCATTTACTGTTTTCAGTTCTGGCTTAATCATATCCATAAAAAAACCAGGCCTAAATAACATAAAAACAACCAATAATAAAGTAGCTGACTCCCACAGCTTACTCTTAGTAATAAGGTATCCTTGGGTTGCTGCTGCAAATATTAGCATTGCTAATACTGCCGATGAAATAACAAGTAGTAGATGAATCGAGCTGGTGATGCCAATCAACAATAATTCTGTATTAAATATAAACATAAAAGGCAGTAATGCGGTACGAATATCATACTTAAAACCTTGTATTCCCGTTCGAATTGGGTCTCCTCCAGATATTGCCGCAGCAGCGTAAGCTGCAAGCCCAACTGGAGGGGTGTCGTCAGCCAAAATTCCAAAGTAAAATACAAATAAATGCACTGCAATTAGTGGAACAATAAGTCCATTTTGAGCCCCAATCGATACTATCACAGGTGCCATAAGTGAAGATACAACAATATAGTTTGCAGTTGTTGGCAACCCCATACCTAAAAGAAGACTGATTATTGCGGTTAGCAAGAGCATAATAATTAAGTTTCCAGCAGACAATAACTCAACAACCTCTGCCATTACTAGTCCAACTCCAGTAAGAGTTACTGTTCCAATAATAATCCCTGCTGTACCAGTTGCTATAGCAATACCAATCATATTTCTAGAGCCTGACACCATGCCAAGTTCGAAATCATGCCAGCTCTCGTTTATTTTTGAAACTGCATTACTCTCATTCCTCATAATTGCTTTTAAATATTTATGAGTTAATAAGATAAAAATCATTCCAACAGAAGCCCAAAATACTGACAAAGCTGGTGAAAATCTTTCTATTGCGAGGCACCAAATAAGAACCACAACAGGCAGTAAAAAATAAAGGCCAGACTTTACAACAGGGCCGACTTTAGGAAGCTCCGTAATTTTATCACCCCTCCCTAGATCTGGATATTTTGTAGCAACTTTTAGTAAATATATGTATAACACAACAAAGATTATTGCTGAAATCCATGGGGTTGCATCTCCTGCAAATCCTTTTAGCCACCCCAGTCCAAAGTAGACTAATAAAGAAAGTATAACTATTCCCATTACTACGGTCATAAATGTCAGCATTCTTTGAGCAACTGTTTTGTTGTCTAGACGTGGCAATCCTTCAAGATTAGCCTTGCATGCCTCTATATGCACTATATATATTAGTGCAATATATGAAATAATAGCGGGCAGGAAGGCGTGTGTTATAACTTCAATATAGGATATTCCAGTAAATTCAATTATTAAAAATGCTGCCGCCCCCATAACTGGAGGGGTCAACTGTCCATTTGTTGAAGAAGCTACCTCAATAGCTCCAGCCTTTTCTGGACTGAAACCCACCCTCCTCATAAGTGGAATTGTAAAGGTTCCAGTAGTGACAACATTTCCAATGGAAGAACCTGAAACAAGCCCTGTTAAAGCTGAAGAAACTACTGCAGCTTTTGCTGGACCCCCTCTTAAGTGTCCAAGCAAAGAAAAAGCTACCCAAATAAAATAATTTCCTGCACCTGCCCGTTCTAGCAATGAGCCAAATAAGACAAATAAAAAAACCATAGTAGTTGATACGCCTAGAGCAACGCCAAAGACACCCTCTTGTGTTAGCCACATATGACTCATAGCGCGCGGAATAGTCGCGCCTTTCCATGCTATAACTTCTGGAGCCATATGGCCAAAAAATACATAGGCTAAAAACACCAAGGCAACTATCATTAGTGGTGGCCCTAATGACCTTCTTGAAGCTTCAACCAATAATGCTAATCCTATTCCAGAAACCACCAAGTCAGCTGTATTTGGAAGCCCTGATCTCGAAACCGAAGATAATTCTACTGCATTTATAGCAAGATACATTGATACAGCAACACCAGACAAGGCTAAAATCCAATCAATAAATGGTATTTGTTTTTTGCTGGAAGACTTAAATGCAGGGAAAGATAGATACCCTAATAACAATGCAAATGATAAATGAACTGATCGTGTATCAATATTATTTAAGACTGGTAGCCAGTCAGAAAACATAAAAATTAATGGTGAAGCTATCCAGAGTTGAAAAACCGCCCAAGCAAATGCTGTCCAAAATAATAACTTAGCTATTGGACCATTATTGGCTCTACTGCCTGTTTCATTTTCAACGAAAGAACTTACGTCAGGGCTTTTCTCCATTTAATGACACTCCGATTAGCTTGCCTAATTAAATATAACAACGCTTATGCTTCAATAAAAACACAAATTGTTATGTTCATAAGTGAACATAAATAACTAAGCTGTAGAATTATTTAATAGGCTGTAATAATATTAAAATATTATATATAGTGAAAAAGGCAGAACATATCTGCCTTTTTCATTTTGCTTATAGTTATTAAATTACATCCATCCGCGCTCTTTATAGTACTTAACAGCACCGCTATGTAATGGCGCTGAAAGAGCATCACTAATCATTTCAGACTCTTTTAAGTGGTTAAACGCTGGGTGTAGTTTTTTAAACTTATCAAAGTTGTCAAATACTCCTTTCACGATTGAATATACAGCGTGATCAGACACTTTTGCAGAAGTTACAAATGTTGCACCAACACCAAATGTTGTTGTGTCATCAGGGTTTCCAGCATACATTCCACCTGGAATAGTTGCGCTACGATAAAAATCGTTATTCGCGATCAAGCCATCTATCCCAGCTCCTGAAATTTCAACTAGTCTAGCATCGCAGTTAGTTGTAACTTCTTTTACTAGGCTTCCTGGGTGACCAATCAAAATAACAAAAGCGTCAATCTTGTTATCACATAAAGCCGACGCCATTTCTGAAGATTTAAGCTCTGTAGCTAGCGCCAAGTCAGAGTTTGACATGCCCATTGATTCTGCCATAACTTCCCATGTAGCACGAGTACCAGATCCTTGATTACCAACATTAAAGCGCTTACCTTTTAAGTCTGTAATATGCTTAACACCAGAATCTGCTCTGGCTACAATTGTTGCCGGCTCAGCATGCACAGAAAAAACAGCTCTTAAGTCCTTATACGCTCCAACGTCTTTAAATTTAGATGTGCCATTATATGCATGGTACTGCCAATCTGATTGAGCAACACCCATCTCTAAATCGCCATTTCTGATAGCGTTTATATTATAAACAGAACCACCTGTAGACTCTACAGTACAACGAACCCCTGTTTCTTTTCTGGTTTTGTTAGCTAAACGACAAATTGCACCGCCGGTAGGATAATATACCCCTGTTACTCCGCCAGTTCCAATTGAAACATACTGTGATGAAGCAGCTATTGCAGAGCTAGGAGCAGTAGCGATTGCTATAAAAAATGCCGCTGTGCCTAGTAAAGTTTTACTTTTAATTTTTAACATTTATTACTCTCCTTATATAAACAAAAAAAATTTAGAAAAAAAATAAGCAAGATTAAAATATATTTAATCTAAAAATACTTGCAAATTTTTCATTCCACAACTAAAAAACTCTAATAATTTTTTAGTATAGAGTTCAAATATACACCAATTTGGCAAAGATATATATGCTAAATTGAATATAGTTAGCTAATTAGAACTTCCCATCATAGGAAAATTTTGGCAAGTGGCAAGAAATAATAGTAAAGTTTTTATTACTTAACGCACTCTTTAAAGATGACTCTAGTTGTTGCTTGTTATGAGCATCATAACCATCACCTCCAAAAGCTTTTGCTAGTGCTGAAAAATCAACATAGTTAAAGTCAACTCCGGCATTATCAAAGCCTCTCTCACGTTGTTTTTTCTCAATTAGAGCTATTGAATAATCAACAAAAACAATAAAGATAATCGGCAGGTTCATTTCTTTAACTGTAGATAACTCCCCTAAACACATCAATAAACCAGCATCTCCTGTAAAAGCTACCACTTTTCTTTTGGGCTCAGCAATCTGTGCCCCAATTGCCAAAGGAAGTGCAGTTGCCATAGTGCTTAAAGAGTTAGACTGTAATAGCGTTTTAGATTGGGAGCACTTCCACATCTGAGATAGTAGGATTTTATGTGCACCTGTATCACAAGTAGCAATAGTATTTTTTGGAACAAGCTTTCTAATGCTTTCTATAACTAGAGACGGGCCCCATTCTTTTGTCGGACTAAATGCTAGTTGTAGTTCTCTTCTTGTTTTTTCTGGCTGCCTATCTGCCCAAACCACAAAAGGCTTAATATCTTCAGCTATAGACCTCAAGCTTGCACCAACATCGCCAACAAAATTGACAGTAGAGCTGTGCATGTAATGATTATTAATGGTTGCAGTGATATCTATCATTCCTACTTTGTTTATATCCCAAATATCTTTCCAGTTATCACGCATCTCTATCGGGTCATAACCAGCGCCAATTATCAAGTCTGCCTGCTTTAACAGTTTTAATAGTATTTTGTCTGCTTTTGGCGATAAACCCGCACCTCCTAGCGACAATGGATCGTACTCAGAAACTACACCCTTACTTTTGTATGTTGTAATTATTGGTACTTTGTATTTTTTTACGAACCACTCTATTGCCTCTTCTGCATTTTGGTTTATAGAGTCAATGCCGGCAATTAGTAGTGGTTTTTTAGAGTTTGCAAATAATTCTTGCGCACGCAAAAGGTCAGCTGTTGGTGCTGGAACCATCGCTGAGGGCAAAGCAGTTTTATTATGAAGGCTTGGCTCAACTTTAACATCAGCCATACCAACTGGCACATCAATATGCACTGGACCGGGCTGACCAGTAGTAGCAATTTTGATAGCCTTATCAACTACTATATCAATTGTTGCTGCGCTAACCTTGAAGCTAGCTTTGGTTACCCCTGCAAAAACCTTTTGATGGTCAAGCACCTGATGAGTATAGTAAGATTCTGCCTCTGTATCAATACACCCAGTAATGACTATAAGTGGAACCCTCTCTTGGTATGAATTTGCTACTGCATTGACTATGTTTGTCGCACCTGGACCTATAGTTACAAGCAATACACCTAGTTTTCCGGTTCTTTGATAAACACCCTCAGCCATATGGCCGCCATTATTTTCGTGTTTACAAAGAATGAACTCAATGCCTGATTTTTTTAGAGCATCAAGAACACTTAGAACTTCTCCTCCAGGCATACCAAATGCATAACGACATCCGGCATTATATAGCCCATCTGCTATATAATCTGCCGCACGCTTTAATTTATCCATTGTCTTTTCACCTTATAAAAAAACAATTGGATGAAAAGTTACATAGCGGCCAATTGTTTCTGTTGACTAGAAAGTAATGACATCATATCATCAACACTAGTATTTTCAAACAATTCTTGAGACGAACATATATGTAATATTTGGCTAGACTTATGCTTTTCCATATGCCCAGTAACATAACGTTCGAACTTTTCAATTAGTAGTGGTATACCTTCATCACGTCTGCGACGGTGACCGACTGGGTAATCTATACTCTCTAAATGTGTTGAGGTGCCATCATTAAAGAACACCTGTATTGAATTCCCAATTGAGCGCTTATCTTGCTCGAAGTACTCTTTAGAAAAGAGTGGGTTTTCTTCTACTATCATCTTAGATCTAAGCTCATCAATCATTGGCATGCTAGCAACCTTGTCCTCGTAATCTTCAGCTACCAAAGACCCTTTAATTAATGCGATTGCTGTCATGTATTGGATGCAGTGATCTCTGTCCGCTGGGTTATCTAATTTGCCTGTTTTGTTAATTATCCTATCGCCTGATTGTTGGGTCTGAATAACAATTTTTTCTATCTCTTCTAGTCTGTCTTTAACAAGAGGATGTAAGTTAATAGAAGCTTCAACTGCCGTTTGTGCATGAAATTCTGCAGGAAAGCTGATTTTAAATAATATATTTTCCATTACGTATGTTCCATAATCTTGTTTAAAAGAGAGCTCGTTGCCTTTAAAAAGAACATCCTGGAAGCCCCAAATTGGCGCTGTTATAGCACTAGGATAGCCCATCTCACCTCTCTTTGCCATAAAAGCTAGATGCAGTCCTCTTGCAGTTGCGTCACCTGCAGCCCATGATTTTCGTGGTCCTGTGTTAGGTGCATGTCTATATGTTCTTAGAGCTGAACCATCAACCCAGGAATTAGAAATAGCGTTAAGAATTTCTTCTCGACTACAACCAATCATCTTGGCTGTAACTGCAGCTGAAGCAATTCGAACCAACATAACGTGGTCAAGCCCTACAAGGTTAAAACTGTTTTCAAGACCAATGACCCCTTGCACCTCGTGTGCTTTGATCATAGCAATTAAGACATCTTTCATTGTTAGACCGGGCTTTCCTTTGGCTATATTTGATCTTGACAAATAGTCTGCAGTGGCTAGTATAGCCCCTAAGTTATCAGAAGGGTGCCCCCATTCTGCCGCTAACCAGGTATCGTTAAAGTCCAGCCAACGAACCATCGCTCCTATGTTGAAGGCACTCCTTATAGGGTCAAGCTCGTATTCTGTCCCAGGAACACGTGCACCATTATGTAGTGTTGCACCAGGAACTACCGGACCTAGAAGTTTAGTGCATGCGGGATACTTTAATGCATATAAGCCACAACCAATGGTATCCATAAAACAGTATCTAGCTGTCTCCATAGCTTCATTTGAAACGGTGACGTCGAAGTTTATTACATAATCTGCTATATCTGTAATTACCTTGTCAAAGCTTGTCGATCGACTTGCGTCTTTTACTCTTTTTGAGTTCATATATTGATTCCTTATCGTTCTTTAATTGGTGTAATTTGAAGGTTGTCTGGTCCGGTATAGTTTGCGTTGGGTCGAATTATTTTTCCATCATCTCTTTGCTCAATAACATGTGCGCCCCAGCCGGTTATCCTTGACATTACAAATAAAGGGGTAAACATATCTGTTGGTATGCCCATTTGGTTATAAGATACGGCAGAAAACCAGTCAAGATTTGGAAACATACTTTTAATTTCCATCATCACTGACTCTAGTCGTTCTGCTACATCGAACATTAATGTTTCATTAGCTTCAACTGACAAGTCTTTAGCTACTTTTTTAATTTTTTCGTTTCTAGGGTCACTAATTGTGTATACAGGGTGGCCAAATCCTATCACAATCTCTTTATTAGCAATACGCTTACGAATATCAGCTTCGGCCTCATTTGGACTTTGATAACGTTGTTGAATTCTAAACGCTTCTTCGTTTGCGCCTCCGTGCTTTGGACCACGAAGAGCTCCTATAGCTCCTGTGATTGATGAGTATATATCTGAGTTTGTGCCTGCAATAACTCGAGCTGCAAATGTAGATGCATTAAACTCGTGTTCTGCATACAGTACCAAAGATATGTGCATTGCTTTTTTCCAAGAATCTGGGGCAGCTTTGCCATGAAGAAGGTTTAAAAAGTGAGCTCCTATTGAGTCATCTTCTGTTTGCAGTTCGATGCGCTTAGAGTTGTGAGAATAATGATACCAGTAAGCTAACATTGAACCAAATGAAGCCAACAATCTATCAATTATGTCTCTAGTTTTATTGCTATCTGAAATGTCTGTTTCCGGTTCAACAGTTCCTAAATGTGAACATCCCGTCCTAAGTACATCCATAGGGTGGGCAGATTTAGGCATCTGTTCAAGTACAGTTTTGAGAGTGTCTGGTAGCTCTCTTAGAGAGACCAGTTTTTCTTTATATTTATCTAATTCTTTAATGTTGGGTAGCCTCCCATGAACCAATAAATAAGCAACTTCTTCGAATTCGCATTGCTCGGCAAGGTCAAGAATATCGTAGCCTCGATAATGTAGGTCGTTTCCTGTCCTCCCTACTGTACATACAGAAGTGTTGCCTGCGGTTACACCTGAAAGTGCAACTGATTTTTTGGGTTTAAAGGTGGTTGTCATTATTGTCCTCCATTGTTAAATAAGTTATCTAATTTTTTTTCGTATTCGTGGTACTCCAAATAACTGTAGAGCTCTTCGCGAGTCTGCATTGTGTCGACAACCCCCTGCTGTGTGCCTTTAGTTATAATTTCTTGATAAACTTTCAGTGCTGCTGCATTTGCCGCCCTAAAAGCAGATAGAGGATAAAGCGCTATCTTAACCCCAGCAGCAGCCAAGTCATCAGTTGTAAGTAGCGGGGTTTTACCAAACTCTGTAATATTGGCTAGCACTGGAACATCAAAAATAGATGTAATTTTCTTGTACATACCAATGTCTGTTATAGCCTCTGGAAAAATCATATCTGCACCAGCTTCTATGCAATCTCCTATAATGTCAATAGAAGCTTCCAGTCCATGAACTGCCAATGAGTCTGTTCTAGCCATAATTACAAAATCATCGCATCTTCGTGCATCAACAGCTGACTTAATTCGGTCTACCATCTCTGACTTGGAGACAAGCTCTTTATTAGGCCTATGTCCACAGCGTTTTTGTTGAACCTGGTCTTCTATATGGACGGCTCCAGCTCCAGCCTTTTCAAGTGTATAAATAGCGCGCGAAATATTGAAAGAGCCTCCCCAGCCAGTATCAATATCTACCAAGATTGGTAGCTCTGTTCTTGCTGATATTCTATCTACATCTATAGCAACATCATTTAGTGTTGATATTCCTAAATCAGGAACACCGAGAGAGCCTGCTGCAACTCCTCCGCCAGAAACATAAAGAGATTGTGCGCCTGACTTTTCAGCCATAATAGCGTGATAGGCTGAAGTTGCACCTATGCACTGGAGTATTGCATTATTGTCAACAGCTTCTCTAAATAATTTTCCTGGGTTCACTGGATACTCCTTTAATTAGTTGCTCTTCTATGTCTTTCCTTGAAGCTCTAATATGTTGACGCATTAGCATTTCAGCCATCTCACCATCACGATTAGCTATCGCATTAACGATAGCTTTGTGTTCTTGGTAAGCACTGTTAACTCTGCGTCCCCTCATTCCGAACTGAAAACGATAGACACGAATTAAATAATACAAAGAATCATTAAATAACTGAATTAGTTGCTCATTATTACAAGACTTTACTATCAAATAATGGATATCTAAATCACCGCCTTCTTGATAATACTCTTGCTTTTCTTTGAGAGGTTTTTTTTGATTTTCTAGTAGTAATAGGAGGTAATTTATATCTTTGTCGCTGATCTTTTCTGCTGTAAAT
>Ga0208896_1001298_pt1 | contig 12553 bp, 22 predicted proteins | sample ETNtaG_27_FD_185778 | JGI IMG/M metagenome (GOLD analysis project Ga0208896, IMG submission 185778) | Marine microbial and viral communities from oxygen minimum zone, Eastern Pacific Ocean - ETNP201406SV63 (SPAdes) (version 2) | ecosystem: Environmental > Aquatic > Marine > Oceanic ... | reverse complement strand
CCAGGCGATAACATTAAGATGACGGTTGAGCTACTTGCGCCGATCGCGATGGAAGATGGTTTAAGATTCGCAATTAGAGAAGGCGGACGCACCGTTGGTGCAGGCGTAGTCTCGAAGATTACGGAGTGAATAAGGTGAGTGAAGACCGTCGAATTATTGTATAATCGACGGTTTTTTCGTTTCATAAGTCAGAGAAGGTAAATAGGCAAATGAGCAATCAAAATATTAGAATTAAATTAAAGGCATTTGATCATCGATTAATCGATAAATCAGCCGTAGAGATTGTAGAGACAGCTAGGCGTACAGGCGCTAGTGTGAGGGGGCCAATTCCTTTGCCTACTAAAAAAGAGCGCTTTACTGTATTAACTTCTCCTCACGTTAACAAAGATGCTAGAGATCAATATGAATTGAGAACTTACGTTAGATTGATGGATGTTATTAGTCCGACAGATAAAACTGTAGATGCGCTAATGAAGTTGGATCTTGCGGCTGGCGTTGATGTCAAAATTCAACTTAACTAATAAATGGAATAAAGAAAATGGCAATTGCATTAGTGGGACAAAAATTAGGAATGACGAGGCTTTTGTCTGATGACGGTTCAGCATCTGCTGTGAGTGTTGTTAAGATTGATCCTAACAGGGTAGTGCAAAAGAAGACCGCCGATATTGATGGCTACAATGCCATTCAGGTTACTACTGGTGCAAAGAATAATAGAAAAGGCCAGTCTAAAGTTGGAAGAATTAGTAGCGCCTTAAAAGGTCATTATGCTAAAGCCTCTCAGGAAATTGGCCTAGGGCTATGGGAAATAAGAGCTAACGAAACAGAGTTGGCAGAAAAGTCGGTATTTGATGTGTCTATCTTCGGTGCTGGACATTTTGTCAATGTAACAGGACAATCAAAAGGCAAAGGTTTTCAAGGTGGCGTAAAGCGCCATAATTTTAGTATGCAGGATGCGACGCATGGCAACTCAATATCACATCGCGCTCTTGGATCTACTGGACAGTGTCAAACACCTGGGCGTGTTTTTAAAGGTAAGAAAATGGCCGGGCAAATGGGCAACGAACAGGTTACAGAAGAATGCCTTGAGATCCTTAGAGTTGATAGTGAGCGCAACCTGTTATTGATAAAAGGCGCTATTCCAGGAGCAAAAAATGGATTTGTCAGGGTTGTTCTATCAGACAAAAAAAATACTGTGAATTCACAAATTAGTAAGAAACTTACTGAAGAAAACGCCGCAAAAGTTCAAGAAATGGAGGCTGCAGAAGAAGCGCCAGCAGAAGAAGTTCCTATAGAGACGGCAGTTGAAGAAACTCCAGCAGAAGAAGTTCCTGTAGAGGCAGCAGTTGAAGAAACTCCAACAGAAGAAGCACCAGCAGAAGAAGTTCCTGTAGAGGCATCAGTTGAAGAGGCCCCTGTAGAGGCAAAAATAGAAGAAGAGCCAGTGGAAGTTGAGTCAGAAGAAATTGAAAATGAGGCTGGCGAAAAAGAAGAAAATGCTGACAAATAAAGAATTCATAGAAAAGGTTTCGAGATGAAAGTAAAGATATTAAACTTAAAGACAAACAAGTCCACTTCGCAAGAGGTATCGGATGATGTTTTTAATCGTGACTACAATGAATCATTGGTTCATCAAATTACTACAGCTTTTTTGGCGGCTGGTAGAAGCGGTTCTAAGGCGCAAAAGAATCGTTCTGAAACTAGAGGTGGCGGTAAAAAACCATGGAAACAAAAAGGCACAGGTCGTGCTCGTGCGGGCACCACAAGAAGCCCTATTTGGAGGAGTGGTGGAGTTACTTTTGCTGCTCAGCCTCGTAACTTTACTCAAAAAGTAAATAAGAAAATGTATAAAGGTGCAATCAGCGTTATCTTTTCAGAATTGCTACGTACCGAACGTTTAAAGTTCGTTTCTGAGTTCGATGCTAGTGAACCAAAAACAAAAAAAATCACTTCTTTGATGGAATCTCTAAAAGTTAAAGATGCATTATTGTTGACTGATGAACTAGATGAGAATTTATATCTATCTTCACGTAATTTATACCATGTAGGTGTTTGTGACACTCAAAGTATTGACCCTGTAAGTCTTATTGGCTATGAAAATGTTGTTATGACTAAGGCGGCATTGAAAAAAGTTGAGGCAATGCTATGAATCAAGAGAAGGTATTAAAAGTTTTACTTGGACCAATTATTTCTGAAAAAACTACATTGTCTACTGCGAATAATCAATATGTTTTCAAAGTAAGAACTGACAGTAATAAGAGAGAAATTAGTGCTGCAGTTGAAACTTTATTTGGTGTTAAGGTTGAGGGCGTTACTACTTCAAATGTTAAAGGTAAGAAAAAAATCTTTAAAGGTAAAGTAGGTCGTCGTGTTAATTGGAAAAAAGCAGTCGTCAAAGTATCTGAAGGTCAGATGATTGACGTTAGCGCTTCTTAGAGAAAATATTATGGCAGCAGTTATTAAAAGAAAACCAACATCACCAGGAAGGCGTTTTGTAATTAATGTTGTAGATAAGGAGTTGCATAAAGGTAAACCTTATGCACCATTAACAGAAAGCAAGAATAGGGTAAATGGTCGTAACAATCGTGGAAAGATTACGATTAGACACAGAGGTGGTGGTCATAAACAAAGATATAGGGTTATTGATTTTAAGCGCAATAAGGATGATATTGTTGCAACGGTTGAGCGTATTGAGTACGATCCAAACCGTAGCGCCAATATCGCATTAGTATTATACGATGACGGTGAAAGGCGTTATATCATTGCACCTAGAAGGCTAAAAGCGGGTGATAAGATAATTTCAGGTAACTCAGTCGCCATTCAAAGAGGCAACTGTTTACCGCTAAGCAATATTCCTCTAGGAAGTGTTGTTCACTGTGTGGAATTAAAACCTAAAAAAGGCGCTCAGATTGCTAGAAGTGCAGGGACTTCAGTTCAGTTAGTTGCTAAAGAGGGCACTTATGTGACTTTAAGACTGAGGTCTGGAGAGGTTAGAAAAGTTTTGGCTGATTGTCGTGCAACTTTAGGTGAAGTATCAAAGTCTGAACACAGCCTAAGAAAGTTAGGCAAAGCTGGAGCTTCTCGTTGGAGAGGTGTAAGACCAACTGTTCGTGGCGTTGTAATGAACCCTGTTGACCATCCACATGGTGGTGGTGAAGGAAAAACTAGTGGTGGTAGACACCCAGTATCGCCTTGGGGAGTCCCAACTAAAGGTTACAAAACTAGAAGTAATAAGCGCACAGACAAGTTAATTGTACGTCGGAGAAAAAATAAAGGGTAATTATGGCTAGATCACTTAGAAAAGGACCATTTGTTGATGAACATTTAATACAAAAAGTATTAAGGGCTCAGGAAACCAAAGACAGAAAACCAATTAAAACTTGGTCTCGTCGTTCAGTAGTTGTGCCAGAAATGATTGGGCTAACGATTGCAGTTCATAACGGCCATGCACATGTTCCAGTATCAATCAATGAGAATATGATAGGTCATAAATTGGGAGAGTTTGCGTCAACACGCACATTTAAGGTCCACTCTGGTGACCGAAAGTCGAAGGAAGAATAGGGTGAAACAATGAAAGAAGTCAAAGCTATACACAAATACGCCAAGATCTCGCCATTTAAGGTTAGATTAATAGCTGATCAGATTCGAAATAAGCCTGTTGAGCAGGCACTGAATATTTTATCTTTCAGTAACAAGAAGGCTGCTTTTTTGGTTAAAAAAGTTTTAAACTCTGCGATTTCTAATGCTGAACATAACGATGGCTTGGATATCGATGAACTGAAGGTAAGTAGTGTATTAATTGATGAAGGGTCTACCATGAAGAGGATTCGCCCTCGTGCAAAAGGCAGAGCGAATAGAATTTTTAAACGAACTAGCCACATTACTGTTGGCGTAAGCGAGTAAATAGTTATGGGTCAAAAAGTAAATCCAAAAGGTATTAGGTTAGGAATAGTTAGAGATTGGGATTCAAAGTGGTATGCCAACAGTAAAGACTACCCTAAATACCTTCTGTCTGATATTGAAGTAAGAGATTTTTTATTTAATGAATTAAAAACAGCCTCTGTTAGTCGTATAAGTATTGAGCGCCTGTCAAATAGTGCAAAAGTTACTATTTACACAGCTCGTCCAGGGATTGTAATAGGGAAAAAAGGTTCAGATATAGAGCGTTTAAAGAAATTAGTTTCGGAAAAAATGGGTATTGCAGTTCATATTGCAATTGAGGAAGTTAAACAACCAGAGTTAGATGCGCGTTTGGTAGCTGAAAATATTGCACAACAACTTGAAAAGCGTGTGATGTATCGTCGTGCAGTTAAAAGAGTTTTAGGAAACGCCACTCGTATAGGCGCACTTGGAATTAAAGTCATGGTAAGCGGCCGACTAAACGGTGCTGAAATTGCTCGATCTGAGTGGTATAGAGAGGGACGAGTGCCACTCCATACCTTTAGAGCAGATGTAGACTATAGTTCTTTCCGTGCAAATACTCAGTATGGTGTTATTGGTATTAAAGTTTGGATTTTCAAGGGTGAAATTTTGGATCATAAAAAAGGCACTTTAGAGGAAGTTTCAAAGCGTGGTCCAGGTAAGCAATTAGGAAAAAAGTAAAGGAATTTAGAAATGTTACAACCTAAACGTACAAAATTTCGAAAAGTCATGAAGGGGCGCAATCGTGGTTTAGCCAATGGGCACAATATTAGTTTTGGTGAAATTGGCTTGCAGGCGACTGGCAGGTGTCGTATGACTGCCAGACAAATTGAGGCTGCACGTCGTGCAATGACAAGGCATATAAAGCGTCAAGGCAAAATTTGGATTCGCATATTTCCTGATAAGCCAATAACTAAAAAACCTTTAGAGGTTCGTATGGGCAAAGGTAAAGGTAGTGTGGAATATTGGGTCGCACAGATTAAGCCGGGACAGATGTTATTTGAGATGCAAGGTGTTGAAGAAACTGTTGCTAAGGAGGCTTTCGAACTTGCAGCCGCAAAACTTCCTGTTAAGACAGCAATAATTAAACGGACAATAATGTAATGGATGCTAAAGAACTAAGAAATCAGGATGTTTCTCAACTAAATGAAGCGTTAATGACGCTTTTAAAAGAGCATTTTGAGTTACGTATGCAACATCGCAACTCACAACTTGCTGATTTATCTAAGCTTGGTAAGACGAGAAGGTCAATTGCCCAAATTAAAACAATTATAAAAGAGAAGCAAGCATGAGCGATTTAAATTCAGTAGAGAGAGCGTTAACTGGCAAAGTAGTCAGCAATAGTCGCGATAAAACAATCTCTGTTATGGTGGAGCGCAGGGAGCGCCATCCAATTTATAAAAAATATATTAAACGCAGCACTAAAGTGCACGCTCATGACGAGAATAACGAGTGTGGGTTGGGCGATGTTGTTAGAGTTAGAGAGTCTAAGCCTTTTTCAAAAACTAAGTCTTGGGCCTTAGTAGAGATAGTTGAAAAATCTGTTGAAATTGATTAATTAATCGACATTTTAGAGAGAAGAACATGATTCAAATGCAAACAAAATTAAATATTGCAGATAACAGTGGCGCTGTTAGAGCTACGTGTATCAAAGTTTTGGGTGGTTCAAAAAGACGATATGCAAATATAGGTGACGTTATTAAGGTCAGCATTAAAGAGGCTTCTCCTCGTGGCAAGGTGAAAAAAGGCGATGTTTATGACGCTGTAGTTGTAAGGACTGCCCAAGGCGTGCGTCGTAAAGACGGCTCAAGGATTCGTTTTGACAATAATGCAGTTGTTTTATTGAATACAAAATTAGAGCCAATCGGTACTCGTATTTTTGGTCCAGTTACTCGTGAATTAAGAGGCGCTCAGTTTATGAAAATAGTCTCGCTTGCACCAGAGGTTTTCTAATGATTAAGATTAAATTAAATGATGAAGTTATTGTAATTGCTGGTAAAGATAAAGGTTCTATTGGCACAGTAACCAAAGTTTTTGGCTCCAAGGTAATTGTTGAGGGTCTTAATTTGGCTAAAAAGTGTGTTAGACCAAATCCAAATGAAGGTGTTCAGGGTGGTATAGAAGAGAAAGAGATGCCATTGAATGTTTCCAATGTGGCGATATATAACCCTAAGACTGAAAAAGCTGACCGTGTAGGTGTTAGAGTTAGTAAAGAGGGTGTAAAAGAAAGATTTTTCAAGTCAAACGGCGAAGCCGTAATTTGATATAAATAAGAATAGGTGAGAAGTGTCTAGATTACAAGAACAGTATAAAAACGAAATCATACCAAATTTGAAGAAAGAACTTGGTATTGATAATACTATGGCAGTGCCTAAGATTGAGAAGATTACAATCAATATGGGGCTTGGAAGCGCTCTAGGGGATAAAAAAGTTTTGGAAAGTGCGTTAGAAGAGTTGGGGCTGATCTCATCACAGAAGCCGTTAACTTGTTTCGCTCGTAAATCAGTGGCTAGTTTTAAACTTAGAGAAGGGAATGCTATCGGTTGTAAGGTTACATTGAGAAAAGAAAGAATGTATGAGTTCCTAGACCGATTGGTAAATATTGCAATTCCTCGAGTTAGAGATTTCCGTGGCCTTAACTATAAATCTTTTGATGGGCGTGGTAACTACAATATGGGTCTTACCGAACAGATTGTATTTCCAGAAATTGATTTTGAGAAAGTTACAAAAGTGCGTGGTATGGATATCGCTATCACTACCAATGCAAAGAATGACGATGATGCTAAGAAACTATTAGCGATGTTTAATTTTCCATTTAAAGGATAAAGTAATGGCTAAAAAGTCTATGATTCACAGAGATATCAAGCGTGCAAAGTTGGTTGAAAAGTACCGAGAAAAGCGACTTGAGTTAAAGAAAATTATTAAGAGTGTTCATACTTCAGATGAAGACCGTTTCCAGGCAGTAATTAAGTTACAGTCACTTCCTAGAGACGCCTCACCTGTACGTCAACGAAATCGTTGTGGTCTTTCTGGTAGACCTCATGGGTTCTATCGTAAATTTGGACTAGCCAAAACTCAACTCAGAGAGCGCGCTATGAATGGCGAGATCCCTGGACTTTCTAAAGCAAGTTGGTAGGAGAATAATTATGAGTATGTCTGACCCAGTAGCTGATATGTTGACTCGTATTAGGAATGCCCATGCAGTTAATAAAGAGCAAGTAACTATGCCTTCTTCAAAACTAAAGAGCGGCATTGCAAGTGTCTTACAGGTCGAAGGTTATATTAACTCGTTTACAGTTGAAGGAGATTCTGCTGCCAATAAAACATTAACAATTAATTTAAAGTACTACGACAACAAGCCAGTTATTGACTTAATTGAAAGAGTCTCTAAACCAAGTTTGCGACTTTATGCAAGCAAGGACAATATGCCTAGTGTAATGAATGGTTTAGGAATTGTTATTGTTTCGACACCAAAAGGTGTAATGACTGGAAAAGCTGCTAAGGCGCAAAATGTTGGCGGTGAATTGTTGTGCAGCGTTTCATAATATTGGAGATTTAGGATGTCTAGAATAGCAAAATCACCTATTACAATACCAGCCGGAGTTGAGGTTACACAATCCGGCAATGTTTTTTCTGTGAAGGGGAAACTGGGTGAAATGAATATGATTGTTCATTCCTCGGTGATTGTTACTAATACTGATAATGTATTAACTTTTGAGACAGTCAAGGTCAGCGATAAAGAACTAAAGGCTGCCTGGGCACAAGCTGGAACCACTAGAGCAAATGCTTTCAATCTGATAAAAGGTGTTTCAGAAGGTTGGGAGAAGAAACTAACACTAATTGGTGTTGGTTATCGTGCACAAGTTAGAGGTAAAGTTTTGAATTTGACCTTAGGGTTTTCGCATCCTGTTAATTACGATTTACCGGAAGGTGTAAATGTTGAGACTCCTTCACAGACTGAAGTTATCGTGAAAGGTATTGATAAGCAAAAAGTTGGACAAGCAGCGGCAGAAATCAGAGCCTTCCGTCCACCTGAACCATACAAAGGAAAAGGTGTTCGCTATACTGATGAGTATGTTGTTAGAAAGGATGCAAAGAAAAAATAAATGATTGAAGGGTAAGTTAGATGAAAACAGCAAAAAAACAAGCGCGAATAAGAAGAGCGACAAAATTTAGAGCAAAGCATGCCGAGAAAAATCTTGAGCGTTTATGCGTATATAAATCTTCAAACCATATATATGCTCAGATAATTAGCGGCTGTGGCACTAAAACTCTGGCGTCAGCATCTAGCGTATCTGCAAAAATAAAAAATGGAGGTAACGTTGAGGCTGCATCTAAGGTCGGTGATTTAATAGCAAAAGCCGCTAAGAAATCCAAAGTATCTAAGGTTGCCTTTGATCGTTCTGGTTTCAAATACCATGGCCGAGTTAAGGCCCTTGCTGAGGCAGCAAGAGAAGGTGGCTTAGAATTTTAATGAGTTTTATACAGGTTTAAACAATGGCTGAAAATAAAAAAAATAATTATAAGGAAGAGAGCGAATTTATCGAGAAACTAGTGAATATTCGGCGCGTTGTTAAGGTGGTTAAAGGCGGACGAATTTTTGGTTTTTCTGCGTTAGTTGTTGTTGGTGATGGTAATGGCAAGGTTGGTTATGGAACCGGAAAAGCTCGCGAAGTTCCTATAGCTATTCAAAAAGCAATGGATAAGGCAAAAAGATCTATGAAACTTGTTCCTATAGTTAATGGAACCCTACACTATCCAATTACTTCATGTGTGGGAGCAGCAAAAGTTTATATGCAGCCGGCATCAGAAGGTACAGGTGTTATTGCTGGTGGACCGATGCGAAGTGTTCTTGAGGCAGCAGGTATCCATAACATATTAGCCAAATGTAATGGCACCAGAAACCCTATCAGTGTTGTTAGGGCTACCGTTGATGGTTTAACAAAAATGTCTTCGCCACAAAGTGTTGCTGCAAAGCGTGGTAAAAGTGTTGAAGAAATCACTGGGGAATTGTAATGGCCGAAAACAAAGTAGAAAAAAAAGCGGCACCAAAAAAAGCGCCTACTAAGAAAACTATAACAGCAAAATCTGCAGTAAAGAAGGCTGCTCCAGCAAAAACTGAAGTTAAAAAAGCCGCACCAGTAAAGACTAAAGCAAAAACTGAAGTTAAAAAAGCCGCACCAGTAAAAACTAAAGCAAAATCTGCAGTTAATAAAGCCTCAACAGTAAAAGTTGAGACTAAAAAAGCCCCAGCTAAAAAGCCAACAGTTAGCGTAACTTTGGTTAAAAGTTTTAATGGCCGTTTACCATCGCATAGGGCTACCATAGCGGGTTTAGGTTTAAAGCGAATTAACCATACAGTGGAGCTGCAAGATACAGCTGAAGTGAGAGGAATGATAAATAAAGTATCTTATTTATTAAGAGTAGAGGGTTAACAAATGAAACTTAATACAATTAAGCCTGCAGTGGGCGAAAAAACTTCTAGAAAGCGTGTTGGTCGTGGCATGGGCTCAGGCTTAGGAAAGACTTGCGGTCGCGGTCATAAAGGGCAACAGTCCCGCTCAGGAGGTTTTACTAAGATTGGTTTTGAGGGTGGGCAAATGCCTTTACAAAGAAGGCTTCCAAAGGTTGGATTTACTTCGCGCATTTCTAAGACTACTTCACAAGTCACACTTTCTCAACTTGACAAGTTGAGTGAGAAGGATATCAATATTGATGTACTTAAGAAAAACAATCTTGTCACAAAGAATATCACAAGAGTTAAGGTAATGCTTTCTGGCGAGATTAAACGCGCTGTAAATTTATCTGGCATCAGGGCAACTAAAGGCGCTAAAGTTGCTATTGAAGCGGCTAAAGGAACAATAAAAGAGTAATTGAAATGAGCCAATCGCCATTAGGACTTAGTGAAGATCTATTAAAACGTATCCTCTATCTATTGGGTGCGTTGGTCATTTTTAGACTTGGAACGCATATTGTAATTCCATTCATATCGCAGACTGCGCTTGCATCTTTAGTAGAAGACAATAGGGATGGTATTTTGGGTATGTTTAATATGTTCTCAGGTGGAGCCTTAGAGCGACTTTCTATTTTCACTCTTGGAATAATGCCATATATATCATCTTCAATTATTATGACATTGATGACTTCTGTGGTGCCTCACTTTGAGCAATTAAAGAAAGAAGGTGAACGCGGCAGAAGAAAAATTACACAGTACACACGTATGGGTACTGTATTTTTGGCAGTCTTCCAGTCTTATGGTATCTCTATTGCATTGCAATCTCAATCAGGGGGAGGTGTTGCTCTAGTAACTAATCCTGGGCTGACATTTAGTTTTGTCACTGTTGTGACATTAACGACTGGAACGCTATTCTTGATGTGGTTGGGTGAACAAATCAGTGAAAAAGGGATAGGCAACGGCATATCAATGATTATTTTTGCAGGTATCGTCGCCGGCTTACCTGTTTCATTAGGAAATACTCTAAGTATGGTCAGCACAGGTGAATTAAGTGTTTTTGCGGTTGTCCTTATACTAATTATGGCATTCATTGTGATGGGTTTTATTGTCTTTATGGAAAGGGGTCAAAGACGTATTACGGTGAATTATGCTAAGCGCCAACAAGGTCGAAAAATGGTTGGCGGTCAAAGTTCATATTTGCCGCTAAAAATAAATATGGCTGGTGTTATTCCACCAATTTTTGCCTCTAGTATCATTCTTTTTCCTGCAACACTAGGTGGATGGTTTTCGCAAACCGAAGGGTTGGGTTGGTTAGCAGATATCACCTCAACTTTATCACCGGGACAGCCACTATATATTATGTTCTATGCTTCGGCGATTGTGTTTTTTACCTTTTTCTATACAGCATTAACATTTAACGCTAAGGATACAGCAGACAATCTACGTAAATCTGGTGGTTTTATACCAGGTATAAGGCCTGGTCAGCATTCTGCAGATTATATTGATACGGTGACAACAAGATTAACCGCAGTAGGTGCAATCTATATTACTGGAGTTTGTTTGCTTCCAGAGTTTTTGATTTTGTACTGGAATGTGCCTTTCTATTTTGGCGGCACAAGTCTTTTGATTATTGTTGTGGTAGTGATGGATTTTATTGCTCAGGCGCAATCTCATATGATGTCTAATCAATATGAAGGTTTGATGCGTAAGGCGAACTTAAAGTAAGGATAAGTTATGAAAGTAAGAGCATCTGTTAAAAAAATCTGTAAAGATTGTAAAATTATTAAAAGAAACGGTGTAATTCGTGTTATCTGTAAAGAGCCACGACATAAGCAAAGGCAAGGATAATTTCATTGACAATGCTTGATTTACAAAGTAAAATCACTCGTTTTTTGATTTTTAAAATTGTGAGTGAAAAAAAATCACTCATGTATAGGATTTAAAGGGGTATAGGTACACTTTATGGCGCGAATTGCAGGAATAAATATTCCAACACACAAGCACATTGTAATTGGATTACAATCAATTTTTGGTATTGGCCAAACAAGGTCAAGACAAATTTGTGAAGCACTTAAATTAGATCCAAGCACTAAAGTCTCCGCACTTTCAGAAGATCAACTAGATTTGATTCGCTCTGCGATTGCGCAGTTCGAAGTTGAGGGCGACTTGAGGCGTGAAGTTTCAATGAATATCAAACGTCTCAGAGATTTAGGATGCTATCGAGGTATTCGCCATAGAAAGTCTCTTCCTGTGCGTGGTCAGAGAACCAAAACTAACGCAAGAACTCGTAAGGGTCCTCGTCGTTTAATTAAATAATCAAGGTAACAGGTTATGGCGAAAACACAAGCAACAAAGAAAAAATCCAAGAAAATAGTTTCAGACGGTATTGCACACATACATGCAACTTTCAATAATACGATTGTCATGATCACAGATCGTCATGGTAATGCATTATGTTGGGCAACATCAGGTGGTTCTGGCTTCAGAGGTTCTAGAAAATCAACCCCTTTTGCTGCACAGGTTGCGGCTGGAAATTGTGGCGAGCAAGCCCAAGCAATTGGCATGAAGAATCTTGATGTACGTGTAAAAGGTCCTGGTCCAGGCAGAGATTCAGCTATCCGTGGTCTTAATGCGAAGGGCTTAAAAATACAATCAATAACAGATGTGACTCCAATCCCTCATAATGGTTGTCGTCCTTCTAAAAAACGTAGAGTTTAAAGGTAGATTATGGCAAGATATACTGGTCCAACATGCAAGTTAGCACGTCGCGAAGGCGTCGACCTGGAACTTAAGAGTGGCGTTAGATCGATTGATTCTAAATGTAAATTAACACAATTGCCTGGCGTGCATGGCGCCAATGCTCGACGCCAAAAAGGCAGTGATTACGGTCTACAGTTGCGTGAAAAACAGAAAGTTAGACGTATTTACGGAATTCTAGAAAAACAGTTTCGACTTTACTATAAAAAAGCCAGTTCTAGAAAGGGCTCAACAGGTGAAAATCTGTTGTCATTGCTAGAATGCCGTCTTGATAATGTGGTCTATCGTATGGGTTTTGCTTCAACACGAGCCGAAGCAAGACAATTAGTTTCACATAAGTCAATTATAGTGAATGGTAAGGTTGTAAATATCCCATCTTACCAAGTCGGCGTAAATGATGAGATTGCTGTTAGAGAAAAAGCA
>Ga0208896_1001288_pt1 | contig 12611 bp, 16 predicted proteins | sample ETNtaG_27_FD_185778 | JGI IMG/M metagenome (GOLD analysis project Ga0208896, IMG submission 185778) | Marine microbial and viral communities from oxygen minimum zone, Eastern Pacific Ocean - ETNP201406SV63 (SPAdes) (version 2) | ecosystem: Environmental > Aquatic > Marine > Oceanic ... | reverse complement strand
ATATGGATGGAGAGTTGGGTTTCAAGTTTGAGTGATGAGTCTCTTGAGAGTTGTCATCAAAATGTGGTTACATTATAAGAAATTGGTGAATGAGAAGAAACCAACTGTTATCTATGAGAAGACTAAGAACATTGATGCAGTTCGAAGGTTACTCGGTCACTCCTCTGTCACTGCGACTTCAAGTTACATTGGAGTGACTGACAACTCTGCAATGGATCTTGCGAGACAATTTAGTTTTTAGGATAAATTTGAAAATCAAAACTTCATGACCCAACAAGATCTTGTTATGAATTTTGAAAATACTCTCAAAGGAGGACATCCTAACTCACTTGGAAAAACTGTTGAGGTGGTTGAAGAAGTTCTTTCAAACCCTGATAAGATTGATGAATTATTCAGTTGTTATAACTCCAATGATGAAACTGTCAGATTAAGAACTTCGAATGCCTTCAAAAGAATCTTTAGAGAAAAACCAGTATTTTTTGAAAGTTGGAAAAAGGAATTCATTGAATACGTTGCAGAGATTAATCAACCATCTGCAAAATGGACAACAATCCAAATATTAAATGAATTATTTGAATACCTAGATGAAAAAGAAAAAATACAATCTAGTAAAATATGTTTGAAATACTTACGAAATGAGAGTGATTGGATAGTGATTAACCATTCTATAAACTTTATGCGAAATCATAAGGAATTATTTGATTTCAATGACTCATCCTTAATGAAACTCATAAAATCATATGATTCAGATCAAAGAAAATCAATTTCAAAAAATGTAGGTAAATTATTAAAGAATCTATCTTAGATAGGTTTGTTCAAGAACCTTCAAGGGTCTATCAGTATTAAAACCGATATTCTTGAAAACGCAGCATTATCAACGTTCTTCTAGAATATCAATTAATTAACCTACGCAGGGTGTCAGTCTGAAATTCCTCTCAACTCCTCTCGGTTCCTTCTGAATCGGAAGTTTTGCCACCAATCTGCTACCAAATTCGCAATACATGGTATGGATTTAGATCGGAGGTTTGAGAGTTTCACCAGGGGAGCTTCTCTCCCTTATAGTTTAGGAATGAACCGCTCTCATCGATCCTTAACCGCTCAATGTGTGTGATCATACCTGCCACACTTTGCTCTACGGTGATTTCTGCGTTTGGCCCTCCCATGTCCGTCTGTACCCATCCTGGATGAAGTAGGACAACCTTGACCCCTTCGTTTTTGAGATCTTGGGCCATACTCTTGGCCCCCGCATTGAGGGCTGCCTTGGAACTCCGGTAGATGTATGACCCCCCAGTAGTATTGTTGCCGATACTGCCCATCTGGCTGGTAAGGATGGCGATCGTCTTCGAACCACTTCTTCTGATCCGTGGAAGCATTCTCTGGGCAACAAGGATCGGTGCGATGGAATTGACCATTAAGACCTCACGCCATTCTTGAGACTCGAGATCTCCGAATGGGACCGCCTTTCGACCGCCTGTGATGCCAGCATTCAGATATAGAATGTCGATGCTCAGATCACCAAGTTCTTCATCCAGTGACACAAGCTGTTTCTGTTTTTTAACGTCCAATTGTAGAATTTTGAGCTGGTCACCGTGACTATTCCTGAGGGTTTCGAGTTCCTCAACATTTTCAAGAGTCCTGCAGGTTGCGATGACGTAGGCACCCTTCGAAATATAGGCACGAACCAGCCCCAGACCGATTCCCCTGTTGGAACCTGTGATAAGAATGTTCATGAGTCTCCTTTTAAGTTTGTTTGGAGGGTTCGTTGAAAGATCTCAGACGATGAACTGGACTTTTGTTTCATACTTGAGTGAATCAATCTTTGAGACAGGGAAAAATTTTATCGAATTTTTTGCACTCACCACTTCGAATATAGCTCTGAAGGGGAAAACATCGGCATTTAGGGAGCGGCCTTAATATAGAGTTGTGTGGTGATAAACACTTTCTCGGAATACACCGCCCTCAAGTTAGCCTGAAACCCAGAAAAAGGTAAAACATAATAACATTAAAATTGGTTCCCTCTTGAAGTAACCACACACGCATTTTGTACCGTCAATCTGTGGATCAAATTCAAAGACGTGCTAAATCTCAACCCAGGATTCTCATGCACCGAAGGGCGGTTCCTGTTAAAGGGAGGGTGTTGATCAACGTAAGCAGCATTCGTATTCCAGGATCGCGTTTTTGGTCTGCTGCATAACACCATCTGAAGTCAGTGTAAGAAAGGAACTCACGGGGACTCCTGAACGCTCTAGTGCTTCTGCAACCCAGGTATTGCAATTGTTGGTAAGTTGATAGCCTCCAATTGCCTTGAAAAAATGGCTGTTTTTGTAAATTCTTCTGCTCAAAGGGATTAACTGAGAATCAGGGTCCCTGTAGAACGAGGCTGAGATATAATCAACAAGACGTCTAAGCCCTTGCCGGCTGAGGTGGACCTCAACCATTTCGCTTTGAGGAAAGTGAGCATGGGGGTCTGTCGACACCGAGACCACGTGAAGGACACTGTCGGTAGGCCATAAAATCGCCTTAAGGGTTACACCACTTGTTATTTGTTCCGTCTGGTAGAAATCTGCATCCCCCCATCCAAATTCATAGTATGGAGAGTAACCCACGGTCTCTTCTATATGAGGCAAACCAACTAGTGACTCGTATGACAGTATCAATCCAGTGTGCCATCCGTGATTTACCACATAAACACTTCTTTCATTTTCAATTGAATCTGGGACCGACTGCCATGACAAAGAAGAGCCACATCCTGATACTGAAAGCAGGAGAAAAATGAACAGAAAAAACCATCCTGTTTCTTTGTACCAGTTCATTATGCGGATCTATAGGTTAAATCATTTTTTAATGAATTGAGTCATACCAGCATTTCATGACCTTGTGAAGGGGGCAATAATGGGATCATTAAAGGAGATAAATTCCGCACTAACTACTTTATGTAAAAGGGGTGGGGCCTAGTGAGTTCCCCTGTGGCCCTATCCCTGAGCATCCAGCTCCTGCATCTCTATCAGACCTGGATATTTAGAATCTCGGGGGAGAGGACACTTACAGTTTGAATAATAATTTCCTGGCTTAAAGGAAACGTTAAGATGAGCCCAAATCTACCGGAACCCTCCAGCCTTTTAGTCTACGGCTTTCTAACCATTGAATTCATCATGGCCGCAGGCCTGCTTTACTGCATTGTGCGAACCTCTGGTACTAAATCTTTTCAGAAGGCATCCGCACTCTTGATCGCATGGTTGGGACTCACTGGTGGACTAGCCTTAACAGACATGCTCAACACCTGGGCTCCCCCACCGATGCTATTGATCCTCTTGATCATGGTGGGCTTCCTGGCATGGTCCACAAAACAACCCTGGACGGCGAAACTAACCGAGCTGCCACTGTCCTTTCTCGTAGGTTTCCAGGGGTTTCGGATTGTAGTCGAAGCACTGATTCATCTTGCCGTTCAAGAAGGCGTGGCCCACCCCACCATGACCTGGTTTGGGACCAACTGGGACATCACTGCGGGGGTGTCCGCTCTAATGTTGGCCCCTTTTGCCAACCGTATAAGCTCATTTATTTTGCAGATATGGAATGTATCTATGGCACTGATATTAGTCATCACGGTGGTCACAGGTGTCATGGCCGCTCCCACCCCTTTTCGGCAAATTATGGGCGAACCAGCGAATACATGGGTGGCACATTTTCCTTTTGTCTGGCTCCCGACAATTTTAGTCTTCTGTGCATGGCTTGGACATATTGTATTGTACCGGAAATTATCCTCACTTGTATCGAGATAATCCAAAAAGACTCATTGCCACAATTAAGAATTTTATTCACCCATGGAAGCTATGTGCGGATATTTCATTCTAGAACTCACTGTATCCAGAAACTTTTAAGAGCCCAAATGTGATGTGATCAGGCCATCGGCTTCGCAGAAATGGCTTCAACAACTATATGTAAATAGGGTTGGGGCTTATTGAGGATGGGTCCTATCCCGGCACATCCATCTCTTGCATCTCGATCACCCCTGTGTAGACTCCTTCGTCGGTCACCTGGTTCACATAAGTTCATCCAGGTTTTTGAAATCCTAGATCGGAATGGAACGAACCTTCCCGTTAACGAAGCATCTTAGTTTCAAGCCTGTTTGTTTTCGAAAAAAGTTCATCTATTATATGGTCCGAGTGCTCCATTGTTCAGCCGTAATACCAGTAACTGTTGTAAACCGGCATCATCGGCCTTTCAGAATCACAAAGGGCCAGGCAACTGAGGAACAAAATCAGGTAATAAGAGAAATCCTGAGGTAGTTCGACCAGATAGTTGTCTGAAAAAAATGATTCAGCCCGGATATGCCCGAGTTCCTTCCTGTTCTCCTCTAATAGGGTGAAACTCCGGGTCAGCAGATTCCGCAAAAGCTGGTATTCCTTTCCCTCATGTTTCATGCAAATCCTTTGTCTTAGCCAGCCACGACATTGGGCTTCCAGCAAAGTTCCTTCTCCCCGCAGCTGGATGCTGCTCGAATCTTCAGAATCATCGATGATGTCGAATGTGTTTCCATTGTCGCGGATAAAGGCCTTGAAAACTTCTCCCGGATTTCGATCTTGCAAACCAATCCGAGCCTTTTCCGTATCCCCTTCGGTCATAATGAAGACGTTACGGTCTTCCTGGACAGGATGAAGCTTTAATTTTTTAAGCACAGGCAGAGTTTGTTCCTGGTCCTGTCTGGCCATCCATTCAGCAGTGTAGAAGAGATCCATGGGCCTCCTTGGTAAGTTCATTGGCTGAAGAAATAATCTTCAAGGTATTTTATTGAGCGTTCATTTTCACTGAGTTTAAAAGCCAGGATGTCACCTGATGAGACCATACCGATCATGATCCCTTCATCGTAAACAGGCAGATGCCGGATACGGTTGTCGCTCATCAACTCCGCGGCTTCTATCACACTCATCCCGGGAGAACCGACGGCATACGGGGTGGTCATCACCGATCTGATTGGGGTTGCCACAGGGTCCTTGTTTTGGTTGACGACACGATGCATCAAGTCCCGTTCGGTAAACAGGCCCACCGGTTCGGATTGATTGACCACCACCACCGCCCCTACTTTGTGGAAGCACATACGCTCGACTGCCAGGGCAACACTGGCCTGATGGTCCACCTCGACCACTTTCCTCCCTTTCCCATCCAAAATTTCTGAAAGTCTGACTTGTCCCTCGCTCAAGATTTTTTTGGTCTGATGGTTGGTTTCAGTTTTCAACATGCTCCTCCTGCCTTTGATGAGTTGAAAATAATTTCATCACCGGGACCATTACAAGGGATTATGGAGGCGGACGAGCCGGCTCAATTAAAAATTTTCTGGATTGGTAAAAAGAAGGGGATGACCAATAAATTGCAGCACTGGAGCAAAACTGAAGGATAAAAGACGATGTGCTACAATCAGTCCAGGACAACGGATTACCCGGGACGGAATAAGTCTTATTTCCGAAAAAGACGACTGGGACTATATGGACCATTCCTCTCTCCTAAAAGGGTGGTCTTAATGATTCCAGCGAAACGTTCAGTTCATCAGCAGACTGAATGCATCAAAGATTTGATGAATACTAAGTTTTACTTAGACCAATCTTCGATTCATGTCAACAAAAAAAACATTTTACCAAAATCCCTTTTTAAGCCTCGATCAATAATATTAGTTATATAAAAGGCTGAAAGTGGTCCAAACTTTAATGAGATGCCTATCCCGGAATTCAGTTCCTGCATCTCGATCAGGCCAGGATTCCTATGTATCGAGGGCGGACCCTTCACCAGGGCGGTTCTGGGGCCTCCAGAGGTCGTTTCTGGGCTTGTTTTGGAGATACCCTTAGTTTGTCTGCCCAAGCGATGATAGGGGGGCTAGAAGAAGGGCGGTAAGTAGGATTAGGAGGGTGCGTTTCATCTCACAAACAGCGGAAAATCCGGAAAGTTTGGAGGAACGGTGGTGGTTGGACGCTGCTGGCCCTTCGTCAGGGTTTTGACGCTGCGGGTTACGTGCAGGTCGAGCTCCTTGAGGGTGATCACCCCGTCGCGGTCGTAGTCGGCGGGGCCGTCAAGTCCGTCGAGCAGGGCCTTGGTGAAGGCTCCATGCCCCCATGAAGTGTCCTCCACGCTAAGCTCACTTCCCGTCGATGCGGTCATCACCACCACCCCGGATTCTGTGTTAATCAGTTCTTTGATGGTAGAGGTTGAGTCGCTTCTTGCGATCCCACGGTATTTCTTGGATCCGGTTACATTCCCGGACTTACAGGTGTCCACCATCAGCAGCGTCTTGCCAGGCAGGTCAGCAAGGATGCTGTTGAAAGCATTCCACTCGACGGCGCTGCGCCTTAGTTTTTCCGGATTCGCATCATGCGGAAGGAAGTAGTAGTTATCCCGTTTGTCGTTTACACCATACCCTGCGACAAAAACCACAGCCACATCACACTGCGTTAACTCACTTTCCAGCCAGTCGAAACCGTCAAGAATTTCACCCTTGGTTGCCACTTCATTGGTGAGCACCTTTGCCTTCACCTCTCCAAACAAGCGGCCCTGCTGGCTTTTGAAGGCCCTTCAATGCCTTCTGCATCCGCATGGGCAAAGCGGAGGTCAAGATCGTTGATCTCATAGTCGCTCACTCCAACAGAGAGCACATAGAGATTGGGCTTGAATGGATCTGCAGGAGCCGCCTGTCTTGAGCTAAGCCTGATCACGGCAGGGTTTGAGATCGCACTGGGGCTTTTGGCAAGCACCTCGATGACATTCTCTTCCGGATCAAGCGGCACAACTCTGGAGAAACGCCGCACCACCCCAGAAGCAGGATCGGCTTCGGTCTTTTTTTATGCCCCGCTGGCCGGATTCAAGGTTGCGTCCGTTCACCTTGACGATCAGCTTGAGTTCCGTGCCCCTGTCTGCACCCTCTGGCAGGCTCACCTCCAGCTCTAGGGTTGCCTCTGATCTATTGATTTGCGCCCCGTTTGCAGGCGAGACGATGCGTACCTTGGGCGGCAGGATTGTGGCCACCTCCACCTTTTCAGTGCGGCGCTTCTTGGATGCCTCCGCGATGGCAGCCTCCTCGCTTCCCAGCTGGAAGGCCAGGCGGACGATGTCCGGGCGGTAGAGTTTTTCGTAAAACCTGGTGCTGTCGTAAAAGTCTGCGGCCTTGTCGTACCCCCGGTTGACGTGGAAACCGATCAGGCGGTCCCCGTTGAGGCTCTCTGCAGGATAAAGGCTTTCCATCAGTTTATCCGAAGCATCCAGAAGATGTTTTGCTTCGTTCCCATTAATTGCTCGAATCTCCAGTTCAGACATAATGATGGTCCAACATTTTATCACTCAATCCCCAATCCTTGTTTGTTGATTGTTGAGTTGAAGATAGAATAGGATAATAATTATCCTCATCGTAAAATGATGTTTATTGAAAACATGAACTCCTTGAAATGCTGAGAAACCCAACCAGTTCATTAGGAGTTATGCTTGAGAAAAAGATGAATAATCGCAGAGAATTTTTTAACACTCTTTCAGGATCCAGCCTAGTCCTCCTTGCTTTTGGAGCAGGGGTAACTCTTCCTTTAAGTGGATGGGCCAACTGGAATCAGGAAGCTTTCCATTCAAAGAAGTTCCAAAAAGCAGTCCAATCGTTGTACGGATCCAAATTAGTTGAAGCAACGGATCAAATCAAAATTCAGGCTCCAGATGTTGCAGAAAACGGTTCTTCCGTTCCAATTTCAGTTTCAACATCAATCAAAGAAATAGAACAACTCAGTATTTTTATAGAGAACAACCCTTTGCCTTTGGTTGCCACTTATCATCTCAAGCAACATGTGATTCCTAATATTTCAGTAAGGGTTAAGATCGCAAAAAGCTCACCCATCCATGTTGTCGTGAAATCCCAAGGAAGACTTCTTTCCTCATCAAAAAAAATCCATGTAACTCTTAGTGGTTGCGCTGAAGACTAAGGAAGTATATGGCAGATAGAATCAAAATCAAGGCCGTCGAAAAATCTGGAACAGTGACGGTCAAAGCATTAATCAAACACCCGATGGAAACGGGTCGTCGAAAGGATAAAGACGGTAATTTGGTTCCATCTCATCATATTTCCGAATTGAAGGTGATGGTTAATGGGAATGAAGTCCTGGAAGGCCAGTGGGGCACTGGTATTTCAAAAAATCCCTATATGTCCCTTCAGTATCATGGGAAGAAAGGGGATAGGGTGAAACTTCAACTACTGGATAATAAAAATAATCATTTTTCTGTTGAAACAGTCGTCAAATAATATGGACAACTGAACACATTCATTTTCATGGAAGAAGAAATAACCAACAAAGTGTTGATCTTTGGTTTTATGATAGCCGCTGTCATGGGATTTGTGGGAAATCGAACTCATTTTTGCACCATGGGAGCAGTTGCAGACTGGATCAATGTAGGAGATACCAATCGACTCAGAGCATGGTTGTTTACCATAGCATTGGCAGTTTTAGGCGTGAGTCTACTTGAGTTTCAACAATGGATCATTCTGGAGGGCACACACCCTCCCTATCGTATGGCTTCACTTCCTTGGCTTCGGTTCATCTTAGGAGGTCTCATGTTCGGAATTGGAATGACTCTGGCCAGTGGGTGCGGAAATAAGACGTTGATAAGAATTGGTGGAGGAAATCTGAAATCCATTTTCGTTTTTCTGGTCTGTGGCTTTTTTGCCTACCTGATGACTCAAACGGTCTTTTATGAGGTCATTTTCCATTCCTGGTTATCACCTTGGACAGTAAATTTTTCATTATTTGGTTACGGGAACCAAACTCTGGGAGAATTGATTTTTGGTCCAGCTGGATTTTCTGGAAACAATTTTTTCTTAGGGACCCTCTTGGCATTGGCACTGGGGATTTGGGTGTTTTATTCAAGTGATTTCAGGACCCAATATAGCTTGATTTTCAGCAGTGCCGTCATGGGGCTAGGCGTGGTGGGGGGATGGTATGTGACATCCGGACCGATGGGAAGAAGTTGGCAGGAAGCTGCTCAGTGGATGGATCAACCGCCATTAGGAGTTGGAGCCCAGTCCTTCACATTCATCAACCCGATGGGGGAAAGTTTGGTTTATCTCCAGTCAGGATTCAATGGCTTGCTACTCAGTTTTGGGGTGTGTGCCACAGCAGGTGTAGTAGCTGGATCCTTTTTATCTGCTTTAGTCTATAGAACCTTTCATTTTGAATGGTTTCCTTCTTTAAAGGATTTCATCAACCATATGATTGGAGCAGCGTTGATGGGGATTGGAGGTGTTTTAGGAATGGGGTGTACTATAGGGCAGGCAATCACAGGTACTTCAACAATGTCGGCAGGGTCTATCACCGTTTTCATCTCCATTCTATTCGGGAGCTCAGTGACAATGAAAACCCGCTATTACCTCCTTTTTTATGAAGATGAAGCCAATCTTCCAAAAGCCCTCTTGGCATCCCTGGTTGATTTCAGGATACTGCCAAAATCTTTCAGAAGATTGGATCCTATTTAGTTCTCAGGATTACCCGAACATATCCTGGGTGATTGCATCATACCATCCCTGAGCATATTCAGCTTCTTTCTGCCTTACGCTAGCATTTTCTGATTTGGGGCTTAAACCACCTGATCCTTTGACTCCAACAATAGTGTTGTTTGAAATCTTATAGACCTTCGCAACGGAGATCCCATGATTGGGGGTCACCAGGCTATAACAGGTATTGGCATAAGAAGGTTCGATCGGTTCTGTTCCATCAAGTAAGGATACGATGGATGCTGCCGCGACTTTCCCCTGACTATTTGCAGAAAAACCAGATTTCGGCATTTTACCCGCAATACAGGAATCACCAATCACATGCACTCCAGGTTGTTGTGTGGACTCGAAAGTAAGCTGATTCACTGGACACCAGCCTTTGGAGTTTGCCAGTCCTGAGTCTCTGGCAATTTTTCCAGCCTGCTGAGCAGGGATGAAATTGATGACATCCCCCCTCTCCATTCCAAATTCTGTTTCCACTTGCATATTCGATGGATCGACTCTGCTGATTTTTCCTCCTGAAGAAGCAGCACGCCATTCGATCAAATCACCATAGTGGAGATCCCATCCGCTCATGAAAAGACCTTGTTTGGAAAACTTTTCTTTGGCATCTAAAACAATAATTTTTGATTTAGGTTTATGATTTTTCAGATAATGAGCAATCAGGCTCGTTCGTTCATATGGCCCAGGAGGACAGCGGAATGGATTTCCTGGAGGGCAAATTAAAACGGTACCTCCATCAGGCATGGCTTCGAGTTGTTTCCGAAGCAACGCTGTTTGTGGACCAGCCTGCCAGGAATGGGGCATCTTTTCTGTCGCAGACTGGTTGTAACCTTCCATCGAATCAAAACGGAAATCGATTCCGGGAGATACCACGGCCCGGTCAAAACTCAGTTTCCTGCCTCCTTCTAGAGTTACCGCCTTTGAATTGCCATCAACCGATTGCGCCCGAGCATGAATGATATTCACGCCATGTTTGTTTTTCAGTGCACCATAACCATGACCAATATCACTCATGGATTTGAAACCTCCCAGTACTGTATTGCTGAAAGGGCAGGTGTAAAAGGTGGGGTTAGGTTCAACGAGGGTGACTTCTAAATTGGAATTCAATTTGCGAAGATACTTGGCAGCAGTAGCTCCACCAAAGCCTCCTCCAATCACTACGACCTTTCTTGATGCTCCAAAAACTAAAGATGGCATGCCGATGGTTGATGCCATCCCAACGGTGGCGGCCATTTTGCCAAAATGTCTTCTTGAAATTTTTTTCATTTTTCCTCTTTCAATTTAGTTGCCCAATTTTCCAAAAAAAGAAGCAATCACTTTGATTTCTTCTTCACTATAACCTTTGGCAATCCGGTTCATCACCGTCCCTTTTTTTTCTCCTTTTTGAAAACGGAGCAACGATTTTTCGATGTATTTGGAAGATTTGCCGTAGAGGCTGGGCATGGCACCTGGGCTCTTTCCATCAGTTCCATGGCATGCTGCACATGACATTGACAACAAAGCTCCTCGGTCTGGCCCTGCTAACACTATGTTCGGTAAGAGCCAGATAGATATAATCATTGTTGAAACAAACATGTTCTTCATCTTATCCTCTTATATTAAAATTGAATGAATTCAAGAAATATTATGACATCATAATATGCATCTAGATATATTCCAAATGTCTATAATTTACAACCCCTTGATGAGAACCAGGTCTCATCAATTTCAACATTCCCGTGCAACAAATCCCGCTTTAGGCTGACCAGCATTCGACGTAATTTGTGAAGTAAGCTCTATGTCTCAGAATTTAAAACCAATGCCACAACCACCACTTTTCAAACAGCGCTTTTCCCCAATGCCAGATAACAGAAGGTTTTTTCATATTCACCACCGGTTTGGGTTCGGCGTAAAAGTTCCCACTGGCATAGCCTGCACGGCCATCCCCCAATTCGATGAAGCAGGAACCACTTCCATCAAATTTCATTTCCGGTGTGATACCATTGATTTTGCACGCTATCCGGTGAGAGACCACATCCGCCTGATGGTGGGCGAAAATTCCTGCTTTCGGAAGGGGCTTCCCAACCGGTAGAGGAATGGCAGTGGCATCACCAAGTGCATAAACTCCTTCAAATTCGGTTTCCATCGTGGACGGATCGACCTTAACCCATCCGCTTTCTCCAACAATGGACGCCTCTTTCAAAACCCCAGGCAATTCATGTGGAGGAATTCCTCCAATGAGGTCGTAAGAAAGTGGTGGGTTATCAGCAAAGATAATTTCCTTTTTTTCAGGATCAATCCGTGTTGCCTGCTGAAGAGGTGTAAAGCGGATTCCTCTTTCCTCAAGCAGTGAAACTACCATGGCGCCCACTTCAGGACCAGCAACACCCATCGGCATCGGCTCAGGAGTCACCAACTCGATCTCCACAGATCGCTGGTCATCAGCCCGCAGGGCCGATAGCATTAGCGCCGCCTCATAAGGCGCAGCAGGACATTTGAAGGGAATGGACGAGACTAGGAGCACCAGTCGGCCTTTTTCCAACTCCTGTGTGGCCCTTCTCATTTCTTCAACACCAGACACACTATAGAGATCATGAGCCTCTTCTGAAAATCCGGGCAGTTTTTCCGGACAGGTATCAGCACCCAGAGCAATTACAAGGAAGTCATATGTAAGCTCTTGGGTGGAAGTTCTTAGCAGCCTTTGATCAAAATCGAGAGATTCTATTGTGGCGTTTAAAAACTGGATCCCTTTGTTTTCCAGAAGAGCAAAAGATTTCTGGATCTGTATGCCTGTTCTCCAACCCATCAACATCCAAAGCAGGGAGGGGTAGAAGAGATGTTGCTGTCTTTGATCCACGAGCACAATTTCATGTTCTTCGGACAATGCTTTTCTCAGCTGGTTGGCTACAACCAGTCCTCCGATTCCTCCTCCAAGCACCACGGTTTTTTGAACCATAATTTCCTCCTTTTTAACTGTGGAACCCGTTTTCGTCTATTTTTGAGGTGGAACTAATCAAACCTACACGCTGAATAAAGGTGGCTATGTTATAGCAAAATGTTGTGAGATGTTTTTCGTAGAAATGAATGAGCAATCTGCCAGCAACGCATAATGAAGGAAATCGCA
>Ga0208896_1001286_pt1 | contig 12613 bp, 18 predicted proteins | sample ETNtaG_27_FD_185778 | JGI IMG/M metagenome (GOLD analysis project Ga0208896, IMG submission 185778) | Marine microbial and viral communities from oxygen minimum zone, Eastern Pacific Ocean - ETNP201406SV63 (SPAdes) (version 2) | ecosystem: Environmental > Aquatic > Marine > Oceanic ... | reverse complement strand
ATTCACGTATAAATGATACCGTAACTGTGAGTATCTATAATGTTTTACATATATTAGATTACATAGAATGGAAAATTAAAGCAGGAAAAGACAGATATAAAGTATTATGGAAAATGCATCAGCCAAGTTTTCAAGTACATCCGTTACATCAGCCATCGTATCTTTGTGTTCAGACTATACCAAATGATGCTAAGATGATAATTAATGCAAAATATAATAATTGGCGCACTAAGATGTTGGCGTGGGTTGATGATTTAGACACATATTCTGAACATCAATCAAAAGATTCGTTAAAAGAATCGATTAATACATATGTGGACACATGGATTGAATTTATTAATCAGAATAATAATAGTAAAGAAATGACTGAATTTTGGGATTATACAAATAAGTTAGATGAGATTAGAGGTGAAAGTTTCTCTGATGTCTTTCCAGAATTGAATACTTTACTGAAGAGAACAAATATTGATGTATATTATTCGTCAGGCAATCCCAACAAGAAAAAACAATGAATAACCAAACATTAGTACATCATCAAGAGAATCGATATCCGACTTATTGTTCTCTTTTATGGTCTAATGTAACCATTGATACAAACAGAGAGTTAAGATATTGTTGTTGGTCTGATGTTGTCGGAAAGAACACAGAATCTCAAACCATTGAAGAATTTTGGAACGATGACCATATAAATGATGCTAGAAATAAAATGCTCAATGGAGAGAGACCTAACGCATGTTGGAAGTGTTGGGCAGATGAGGACCTTGGATTAGAATCCCGTAGACTGATGCATAATAATGATAAGGCGGCTGACGGAAATTATCCAGAAGAAAAAATAGACGAAAACATTAAGGCATCAATTGATAATAAACCAATGCCACATGGTCCACAATCAGTTGATATAAAATTTGGTAATGTTTGTAATTTACAATGTAGAATGTGTAATCCACACGGCAGTAATTTAATTAATAAAGAGGCAAAAGAAAATAAACAGTTATATGAAGATGGACAATATTTTCATAAAGAGATAAATGAAGCAAATTTTAAATGGTATGAATCTGATAGATTATATCAAGATTTAAGAGAAAATATAGATAATATCTATCGTATAAAGATTTTGGGTGGTGAACCATTTTTTAATATGGCAGTTCGTAAATTTTTAACGGAACTAATATCTGAAGATAAAGCAAAAAATATAAAATTACATGTTATAACAAACGCAACAAAAATCAATAAATCACTAATTGAAGATATATTTTTAAAATTTTTCTTTTTAGAATTAAATGTTAGTGTAGATGGAATCGGCAGTCATTATGATTATATTAGATTTCCTGGTAAATGGGAAACTGTAGATAAAAATTTACGTTTACTTTCTGAGTATCAAAGTAAAGATATGGTGTTTTACATAATAATAACACAGCAATTTCATAATTTATATAATATAATAGATATTATAAAATATGCAGAAAAATATAATCTTGATGTTCCATTAATAACAGAGGTTGAATATCCATCACATTATGCATCAAGAAATTTGTCAAAAGAGATTAAAGATAAAGTAGTTAATTATTATAGGTCAATAGAATTTAATCGCCCTCACCACAGATACCTACTGACACGATTATGTGATATGTTATCTGAAACAGAAGTATATGATCCAGATGCTATAAATAAGTTTGTAAAGTACACAAACACATTAGATAAGATTAGAGGACAAAGTTTTAAAGAAAGTTGTCCGCAAGAATGGGAACTATTAAAGGAATATTTTATATGAAAAATCGCACACAATTGTCGAAAGACACTATAAAACTTTATAAAGATGCTTATAAAAATAAAAAAGTATATGAGAGAGTCAGTAACGAGGGATTACTAGGAGACGAAGGTCATCTTGGGCACATATTTGATAATGAATCAGTACTCAAGTTTCCTATAGAAAATAATCCATTCCCCTTTTTATATATTGATACAACATTACGTTGTGATTATTCTTGTAATCAATGTTATAATCCGATAATGCCTAGACCTGATATGAATGTGGATTCATTTAAAGAAGTTATTAATAAACTTCCTAATTCAACTGAAATAAGATTACTTGGAGGTGAGCCCACGTTACACCAGGATTTCTTTAAAATTATAGATATTATCTATGAAGCAGGACATTCTGTTTACCTATCAACAAATGGATATAGAATAGGACAAGATATAGAGTTTGCTAAAAAACTAAAAGAACATAGTAAAAAAGGCCATATGCGAATACATATGGATTTTAGTTGCGGTCTAAGTGAACGTTTAGCAGAAGTTCATCACGCAGATAAAAATAGTGTTACTAAAAAATTAAAAATGTTAGATGTTTGTACTGAAATAGGATTAGGCCGTATCACAGTTGCTATGGTACTTACAAGAGGTGTTAATGAGTCTCACATGGAAGATTTATTTACTATAGCCAGAAGATATTCTAAAGTTGTAAGAAATGTCACATACAGGTCACAAGGAAATGTTGGCCGTTATATTAAAGATGCCAACGAAAACGACTTAAAACCATATACCACAAATGAATGGCTAAATCTAATGTTAGAAAAGAAACTAACAACTAAAGAAGATTTAAGCAAAACAATTATGGCTGGATTTATGGATAAAAAATGTAAAGGTAAGAATTGCTGTTTTCATTATGCAGTAGATAGAAAATTATCTGTGTTTTGGTTAGATTTTTTAAACGATACTTGTTGGATGAGAGGACAATTACGAGAAAAAGATGGTGAAGTTTTACCAGAGGTTGAATACATGTTTGAATCATTAGAAGCCAACGATATTAATAAATTTATTAAAGTTGAAAATATATAATGGTAGATGTTCTTTTATTTACAGACACCAATGGTGCGTACGGTCATGGTAGAGATGTTGGCTGTTACACCCTTGCTGGTATTTTAAGAGAACACGGTTATACAGTACAAGTCGTTGATTTTTTCGCAAGTTTATCTTTAGACAAAGCAAAAGATATAGTTAGAAAATATGTATCGTCAAAAACAAGATTCGTTGGATTCTCAGCAACACATTTCTCTCTTGCTAGACCTGAAATTAAAGGAGCATTATCTCCTCATCATCCAAATGTAGTAAGAGCAAGACATTGGGGCGCCAGACCATTTCCTCAATCTCAAGAATGGATAATTGATTTTCTATCATTTATTAATCATATATCACCCCAAACAAAAATTATTGTGGGCGGTGAAAAGCCAACACATTCGTTTGACCATGATTTGATTGATTTGTGGGTTCACGGTAGAGCAGAAAAAACAGTACTTGAATTTATGACTGATAATATTCCTTCGGGACATGTGTACGCAGAAGAAGGAAATCATTTTAATACATCACAAGGCATTTTATGGGACAAGTCTGACCATTTATTTAAAGATGAATTTGTGCCAATAGAGTTTGCAAGGTCGTGTATTTTTAATTGTTCATTTTGTAATTTTACAAAGAAGAGAACTGGTGAAAAAGTAAAAAGTGTAGACACCCTTAGAGAAGTGCTTCTTAGAAATTATAACGAACATGGTCTATCAAAATATATAGTTACCGACCCAACCCTCAATGATGATAGTAGACGAATGATAGATTTACATAAAATGATAACAAGTTTGCCATTTGATATTGAGTTTTCTGCATATATCAGAGTTGATTTAATACACAAATTTAGAGAACAACGAGAATTGTTATTAGAGATGGGTGCTAGGTCATTGCATTTTGGTATAGAAACATTTCATCCAAAATGTGCAAAAGCAATTAAGAAAGGTTTACATCCCGATAAAGTTAAAGAATTATTATATTATTTAAGAGAAACATGGGAAAATAAAATTGTTATGGGTTCTGGATTTGTTATAGGTTTACCATATGAAACAAAAGAATCTGTTTATGAGACTTTCAAGTGGTTGAAAGACCCAGATTGTCCGCTAGATTCTGCTTCTTTTGTTGCGATGTATATACCACCACCGTCATATGAAGATATTGATTATTCGGATATAAGTAAGAATCCTGGACAATTTAATTTTGAAATGAAAGAACAGGGCGGATGGGAATCAAAAGAAATGACATATGATGAAGCATTAGAAATAACAGGAGAATTCTCTAATGAATTTATAAATCCACCATATCATCATTATTATAGCAGAATTAGAAATTTAGGATTTAGTCACGAAGAATGTTTAAAAATGAAGATGGATTTTAATGAAACATTTCTCACAGCAGAAGATATTCGTGATAAAATGGCAAAGGAATATCATGAAAAATTATGAAGAATTATTCAATGATAATGAATTAAAGATTTGGGCAGATGTAACAACATATTGTAATGCTAAATGTCCACAATGTCCTAGAACAGATCCAAATGGTCTAGGTAAAGCAGAATGGTTAGAGTTAAATCAGTGGTCACTTCAACAATTTCAAGAAAACTTTCCTATATCAATTTTAGAAAATTGTCAGCAATTTGAATTTTGTGGTGAATGGGGCGATGCCATAATGAATAAAGATATATTTGAAATGTGTAAATATGTTATTGATAACTCAAGTTCCACAATAGCCATACACACAAATGGTAGCATTAGAACGCCCAAGTGGTGGAAAGAATTAGGAGAAATGTGTGGTGATAGACTTGTAGTTACTTTTGATATTGATGGATTTATACAACAACAACATGAACATTATAGAGTGGGCACAGATTTAAAATTAATTTGTGACAATTTAAAAGCATTAAATGACACAGAATCAGAAGTAGAAGTATTTACTATAATATTTAAACACAACGAAGATGATATTCCAAAGATAGCAAAATTTGTAAAAGAATTGGGTGTAGAAAAAATTATGTTTATTCTTTCTAGTAGATTTGATAAAGTTGCAGAAATTAATAGTCGTAAAATATTTGAATACACAGATAATAATAAGATAAATATTCTTGAACAAAGTAGATTTAATGACGATGCCGGAAGTATATTTTTGAAAGACATAATTTTAAATAATGAAAGTATAAAGATATTAGAGGATTATGTTAGAAACAACTAATAAATGTGGAGTAAGATGTTACTGGATGCTAGAAGGAAGAATAGTTATCAGTCCAGATGGTCAAGTAATGCCATGTTGTTTTTTTGAAAATCAAATTTATAAAGATATGAAATCAGTGGAAGGACATCCAACATATCTTCATTATGATATACCAATGGCAGAAAATAAAATGATAGCAGATTACATTGAACATAAGGATGAATTAAATATACATAATCGTCCGCTTAAAGAGATATTAGAACATTCATGGTTTCAACGATTATATGAATCATGGGATGATTTTGATACTATAGATCCATTATGTATACGAATGTGTTCACGAGATAATGACAACTTGGAGGAAGAAATAAATGATACAATCTCAAAAAAAAGATTCTTTAAATTTAGAAGTTAGAAAATATAAATCAGGCCAAGCATTAATGCTGGGTAATATAGTTGAGTTAGTTTCAGATGACCTTGTTAATCTGGTAAAAAGTCATTCAACAGAGGAACAACGTTCCATACAGACCCTTGAAAAATGGCAAGGCATAGGATATACCTTGTATGAATTTGATGAAATGACAAAATATTCTCCAGATTTACATGAGGTTCATAGTATATATGGCAAAAATGGACTTGACATTGATATAGATGAATATGCAAAGTCACATTTAGAACGACTTAAGCCTTATCCTGCTAATATAAAATTTGATATGGATTTAACGACCAACACTCAACAAATATTAGATTTTCTTGAAATAGATTATGCTATAATTAAAACAACTCGTCAACCACCAGGCGCATTATATCCAATTCACTATGATAAAATGCATTCTTTAAAAGAATTGTCAGGAGATGAAAATCAAACTGTTTTGCGTTTTTATATATTTTTAGAAGATTGGAAACAAGGACAATTTTTGTTTGCTAATGATTCTGTGTTACAATGGAAAAAAGGTGACATATACTGTTGGGACAATAATGTGCTACACGGTTCGGCTAATTCGGGTATACATCCAAAAATGGGATTGACTATTACTGGTGGTATGAATCTTGATTAAAAAGATTGATTGCTGTGGGACTAATTTAGACATATATGATGGTCCTGTAGGAATAATGGTAAGTGGGGGAGCCGACAGTGCTATTTTATTATATCATTTGATGAAACATTCAAAAGATAAAATTCATATCTTTTCACTAGGTAACAATGACAAACGTAGACTAAATCTATCTGTTGCAACACAAGTAGTAGAAAAATGTATACAGTTGACTGGTAATATTAATATAGAACATCATATTAATTACTGCGAGACTCAAACTTTGAACAGTTTATTGGTCATGCCGAAACAGTTTATTGAAGAAAAAAGAATTAAGATAGTTTACAACGGAGTAACTGCTAATCCACCGAAAAAGGTATTAGACACGTTTAAACTAAAATTGCTGGAACTTGACAGAGACCCAAGCGTTAAACGTGATGTTTTATCATCTTATCAGTTAAGTCTGGTCTTTGACAGAGACCCAAACGTTGAACGTGATGTTTTATCAGTTGATGATATCTGGTATTCACCGTGGACAAATATAGATAAAAAGATAATAGCAAGTATGTTTAAGGAAGAAAATCTGATAGAAACATTATTCTCTATAACTAGAAGTTGTGCATATGATCCAACCCATCCCTATTTTATTGAAAATGTAAAAGACCCTGGCTATGGCCATTGTGGCGGATGTTGGTGGTGTGAAGAACGAGAATGGGCATTTGGGAGATTACAATGAAAATAGTTCAATCAATTTATTGCTCTTGGATATACTGATAGATTTTTTTGATTAATCGTTTGATTACAGGATGATTTGTGTCCCAACCGAAAAGAGCAAAGTAAGCCGACATGTCAGGACTTAAGAATTGACCGACTTTATTTTTAAATTGTGCCGTTTTCTTAGCCATTCTTAATAAGTCTACTGCCCCATCTTTTCCTACTTTACGCATGAATTCATCTCCGATGTTCATAGCATAGGCTTCAATCTCGTCAGGACGACTCATATATTCTTTTTCTTGTGCGTTATCTTCATTATTGTCGGCATCAGCCCCCACATATCCATCACTTCCTGGATGAAATCCTCTATTTCTAAATTGTGTCATATGAAGTACTTCGTGTTTCAACGCATCTTTTAATTTGTTTACGAAGTATTTTTTATTATTGTCTGACCATGTATAACTTGTAGGACCTTCTTTACTGAATAATAGTTTAATGAATACAGCAGTATCACCTGCTTCATCAGATTCTGGGTCATAATGTGCGGCAATTGATAGTTCACCTTCTCCTAATTCAGGAGTTCTTATAACTGTAACTTCTGCTACAGGAAAGTATTTTTTTACGATAGAAATTATTTTCTTGTGAGTTTGAGTCCCCTCAAGGTCGTTTGTAATACCTTTCATGTCAAAAGGTTCATTGTTTGGCAAAGTTAACTCGTGTAATCTCATAATAGTTCTATGTATTCTAAAAATAGTTGATATTTATACCATTCCATCACAACAAATCCTATAATTAAAATAGATACTGAAATAGTAAGATATGATATAAATCTTTTTTTATAATCTGCGTGGTTCATTTGTATATTAATGTTAGTTTCAGAGTAACTGTATTTATGCTTTAAATCTAGATAAGTGTTTTTTAACTTTTAGACGTTTGAATACTTTACCCCAGGCTCTTTCGTGTAAAAAATACACAACAAATTTAATGATTGCGTCAATAGATGCTATTGATCCTGCTATTGTTAAATTGCCAGTAAGTATGTATGATATGACAAAGGTTATACATATCGATAATATACGATACGATAACGACTTGTATAAGTGAATATGTAGTGCTTTCATATGGTTTCCTCTCTTTGTGAGCAGTTGAATCCATACGGAAATCTGCTATATGTATTTATAACTCATATTTGCTTGAATATATGCTTATTTTTTAATCATTTAGTCGATTTTTGCTAAAAAAAGCGATATTTATCGCGGAAAACTTGACAGATAGCGGTTTTATGCTATAATTACTGTATAAATTCAATAATTTATGTGGAGGGTGGGCAAATGAATACGATAACATATGCGAAAGAATTACGTGGTGTGTTTAATCGTAATGCTTATTCAACATTGATTGCCGAGATAGGCACACAGTTGAATGATAGAAAAGACCGCTTTGATAAGAGTGATATTATCGAGCAGGCAGTAGCAGTGTATTCAGGTGATAGACTTGCATGGGTTGACCTAATTGGTCGTGACCATTGTGATACTGAAACCGGATTTGACCTGGAATTTAAGTATCTATCTGATGGATTATTTACTCCTGCAAAGAAATTACCTAAAAAGACTGTTATTGTTAAACTAAAGAATAACTTGGGTACTCATAAAGGTATTAAAGTGAGCAATCCAGCAGATTTTTATATGATTGGGCAACAAGATGCCCTAGCAATAATCAGTTGGGAAGATATTAAAGAATATCTTGTAGCAGTACCTGATGGTATTGAAGCACGAATTCCGTTTGATGCTCTTAGTTTTGTCTTTGATTTCAATGATATTGACTATAAAAATGATAAAATTGGACTAGATTATAAGAAAATTAAGATGGATACACAAAGAAAATTGATTAAAACGTTTTTATAACTTGACAATTATATAACAAAAGAGTATAATACATATAGACATAGGTCTAAGGAATTTCATTTTGGAACATAATATGGGAAAATTTATTAAATTTACGTTTAACGCATTTGACAAAGAATTTACAGTTCACGTTGATGGTGACGTAGCAACAAAAACACAATTAGCAAACGAAACAAGTAAGGCATTGACTAAAGCAAATCGGGAATTTCTTGATAAATTTCTCAAGGATGGCATAGATCCTTACCCAGGCTGGTGGACTGAATCTTCGCCAACAGATTTTTATTGGTCAACAGGAAATAATTTTGACTAAAAGTCAGTTGTTAACTGGGTATATATCACAATAAATACATCAGTTTAAGAATAAAGAGATAAAACTTGACTTTTTTAGCATTGTGTGTTAATATAGTAACATAAACATTAAAAGGATGAGGTTGTTATGGAATTAGGAAGTATAGCGTCATATGTAGTATTAACGATTGTAGTCGGTTTTTTCGTAATAGGTTTGTTGTCAAATATTTTTTTTCTGGCATTTGTAGAAGAAAACGACAAGTTAAATAAAGAGATTTCACTAGATTAGATTATACTTGAAAAAATAATTTAACTAGGAATTAGTCGAGGGTTGTCCTATCGTTTCAAAGCGATAAGATTGCCGTCGATATCGTATGTGCCAGAAATGGCATATATGCATCCGAACTGATGTAAAACTACTTTTTAATATAACAGGAGTAACATATGTTAGATAAAATCTTACGCTGGGTTTCTGGCGCAACAGAGGCTGGTATTTCACTAATCGGTCTTGCCATCGTACTACAAGTAGTATTCGGCGGGTCGGTACCTTTCTTAGGTGGTGACGTTATCGGTACTGTAATTGGAATAGTTGGGCAACTTGGCTCCGCTGGTCTAGTTGGATTAATTTCTGCGGCTATTTTGTGGAAACTATTTTCAAAAGATTAGACCCTAATATACGCAATTTTGGTATATTGAATTGAGAATGCCCGTAATGGGCATCTCAATTCTCACGGTTTCGGTACTTTCTCCGAAAAAAGTGCCACCTTATTCAGTGAAACTATATTATATAAATGACACGCACACTAAACATCGGGAAATCAAACTTCCCGATAGTGATGTGTTACTATCTAAAAGTGACCCATATCTTGGGAAACAAATCAAAAAAAACAACAATTCACAACTATCTACATTTAAAGGAGATATATCATGCGAAATTTTAAAAATCATGTTAGGGATTGGACCTCAAAAAAATGGCACAGAACACATAATTGGAAAACAGGCACAGGAAAATTCATTAAAAGAACATTAAATAAAAAGGCAAGAAAAAAAGCGAAAGAAAAATTACATGAAGTATAAATTACTTCTCATAACAAAAACAATAAGCAGATAATCTCAAATCATTCTTGCCTAGTGTAATAGGAACTCCATGTAGTTGCTTGGGACCGTTGAACTGAAGATATCCTGTATTTTTAACACAATTAAAAGCATGACGAAGTGGCGCATTTTCCTTTGAGCCGAAGTACCACCAATGTTGTTCGTCATCTCTGATTTCTATTTCTTCATCTTTTGGTGTATAAAATCTAGTTCCTGCATTGTCACAATCTTTTAAATAGAGTTGAAGTGCTATATCAACTCCGGGATTGTCAATATGAAGAGGAACAGTAAATCCAGGCATATCTAACCAAAAGGCGACATCAATATGCTTAATATTTTTTCCTACTGCTTTGCCTATTGTTTCTTTGTGTGAATCGATTTCTTTTGATATCTGTTCCAATATACTTCCGGATGCAACATCAAGTTTTCTTCTTTCCCAATCTTCTTGCCATTCCTGTTTTTTCCATGATATATCTTCTAACTCTACTTCTGAAAGTTTGTCCATTGTTTCATTTGAGAGTACATCTTTTACTCGAAATAAATCTTTTCTACTATCTATTGCGGTAATGTTCATCCTATTCTCCTGTGTTGTGTGTTGAAAACTTGACCTATGTCAAGAAAATCATCATTTAAAGCACTAAAAATGCATGTTTTTGCTGTATTATTATTTATGTTTTTTGAGAATGGAGCAGTCGAAGTGATTATAATTCCATTGCGGTTTTGACTGCAGGTGAGGCGATATCCATAGCATATAATCCTGCTAATATCATTGAGAGTATTTTTTCTAGACTTAATCCAATTACTGCTATTGATGGTAACAAAGGAGATAGTAGAATTAATATCATAACTCCTAATCCTATCATTTTTGGATGTTTGCGAAAGAAACCAAAGAATTTTTGTAATGTTGTTTTTTCTACTTTTTCAGTACCAAGTTTAAGTTCTAACTTATCCATGTAATCTTGCATTTCTTTAGATTTTTCTTCACTTGGTTCTGATTGTCTTTTGAATTTATCTACTGCTTTTTGTAAAAGTGATTTACTTAACTTTTCAGCAGACGCAACGCCTTCAAATAATGGTGTTTGTTTTCTACCCCATTGTTCTAGTTCTGTTAAAGAATTGCCATCTGATATGATGTCGTTTATTTTCATATTAAATTAATTGTTTCTTAACTGCATCAACCATTGCTGATACATCACTTGAACCCACTTCAGTTGTGCCACTATAAAAGTCTGCTACATTTTCAATTGCGTTCATTAATGAATCGGGACCTTCATCGCCCAATAATTTTAACATCAAGTTATTATCTTGTTTAATACGATGTGTAATGATATCTACCAGGTCTTCTGCTGACGCACCATCTTCTGAATCTTCGGCAACATGTTCTGCATCAGCCAAATAGGCATCAACACCTTTTGTTGATTTTAATCCCTTTGCTTTTGCGAATAATTTAGCCGCTTCGTATGAAGTTGTAGCCTCAACTTCCATTGTGCCTTTAGTTGCGTGTATTACTTTATATGTTCTTTTATGTTTCTCAGCATCTCCCCAATCTTTAGATGCTAACTCAGAGTCTGGTATAGTCCAACTTTCTCCAATTTCTGGGTCAGTTACAAAACCTTTATGTGTAAAGCCAGTATGATTAGTGATATAATCACTTATAAATTCATCTACTTCTTCATCATCTAAGTTATCTGGTATAGGAACAATCATATTTCTTTTTAAATCTCCGACTTTTAATGCTTGTTTAATATCTTCCATATCATCAGCATCCCATTGTATATCAGTAACAGAGACTTTACGTGATTCGTTAGTTGGCTTTGCATTTTCTCTAACTTCATCTGTATCTCTTGGTTCGTCCCAAAACTTTTTTAACTCCGCTTTCATATCATCATCTAGTCTATCCCAATAAGACATAACGATATCTTCCAACGCAGATAAATCATCTGTTGTAGATGCTAGTGATTCTTTAGTTGGCTTTGCATTTTCTCTAACTTCTTTAATGAAGTTCATATCTTTTAATCTTCGTATTACCACATGTCTTACATCAGTTTCAGGTTCATTACGTTTCATAACTTCTAAATCATCAAATAATTCATCATCACCAAAGACATCATAAAGTTCATCAAGAGCCTTTTCGGCGTTTAATGGATTTTTCAGTAAGATTGTTAATTTTTCGACTTGCTCTGGAGTTTCTGGAACTGACCATGTGCCTTCTGTGACTTCTTCTTTGCCTTCCATGACATCATCATTCCAATATGTGTTCGTATCGATATTATCGGATTTCTTGTCATAAATGTCTACAATGATACCCATATCATTAGAAGATACGACTACATCGTGATGCTCGGCAGTAATATGAGTTTGTTGGTCTACTCGAAGTTCGTGAACTCCGCCTTCTTTGAGTGATTCTTTAACTACTCTTAGTTTATCATTGGTTTGAATTGCATCTATCAATCTTTTCCAAGATAGAATGTCTTTGTTGTCATTGTATGCCATAATATTTTCCTGTGGATTATACGATATGTTAATTGTATTTATCATTTATGCTTGACTTTT
>Ga0208896_1001275_pt1 | contig 12671 bp, 9 predicted proteins | sample ETNtaG_27_FD_185778 | JGI IMG/M metagenome (GOLD analysis project Ga0208896, IMG submission 185778) | Marine microbial and viral communities from oxygen minimum zone, Eastern Pacific Ocean - ETNP201406SV63 (SPAdes) (version 2) | ecosystem: Environmental > Aquatic > Marine > Oceanic ... | reverse complement strand
GCGCATGAAAACCCCATTTTCATACCACAGAGTAATCGCAATACCATCAATCTTGAGTTCTACGACATATTCTATATCATCGACGTCCTTCAGTATTCGCCTGATTCTTTTGTCAAATTCTCTCAATCCCTCTTCAGAATATGTATTTTCGATGCTGAGCATGGGTATGCTGTGTTCAATAGTTGTGAATTCTGAGACAGGTTCACCGCTTACGCGTTGAGTGGGAGAATCCGGGGAGATTAATTGCGGATTGGCACTTTCAAGACTTTCCAGCTCTTTCATCAGTTGATCATATTCATAATCCGAGATTTCGGGCATATTCTCAACATAATACTTTCCATCGTGGTATCGTATCTTTGAGCGAAGATTTTCATTATTTTCAATCACTTTCTTATTCACACTTATTCTCGTCTTTAACCTGAAAAATACACAAAATTAGGGCTAAATTGCCAGAATTTACAATCGTGGTCTCAAATCGCCTGCTTTTTGCCTGCTAAATAATACACGAGCTTTATGTGAAAGACAAAGATATTTTGATTTATTATAGAAACTTTTTTGGTATTTTGCAGCCCTCATAAGTGAAAAACCTTGACAATAAAATCTGTTTTTTATAGACTTCACAACTCAAAGTTTTGCAAGTGTCTAGAATGATTTATAAATCTTACTGAGGGGCAATTTTCATAACCTGCCTCACATTATCTCCCGCCAGAGCGGGCAAGCTTTTTTTTCGGCAAGGGGGTATAGATTCAGGAATATATTACCCAATCCTTTTTAAATTGATGAAACATTTAAAATCTTTTGAAACCAAAAAAATTACAAATCATAAACTTTACATTAAGGGGTGGTAATGTTTGGGAAAGATAAAGAGTCAAAAGAATTTTTCGAAGTATTTAAGAAGCCGGGAAAACAAGAAGGGGCCAGTTACAGTATTAAAGAATTTCAAAGAAAGCAGGAAAATCCAACCGTTATTCCCAAGCCGGTTCCAGAGAGAAAACCGGAAGATACAGATGACGATAGAAAAAAAGAAAAGCTGGATTGGATAACGGATACAAAGAGTAATGACCAGCCTCAATATCAAACAGTTCGCAAAAAGCCCGGGAAATTATTTTTCAATGAAGTTATTCTTAAACAGGAAACAGTTATTTTTGGTGCATTAGGCGCTGTATTTTTATCATTAGTCTGCTTTTTTGTGGGCTATAAGGTTGGCCACATAAATGTATATGAACCTGAGGTACTACAGAAAGCTGTTGTGTATCCCAAGTTGGATGGAGTAATTAAGACTGTACCGCAGGACAGGGAGATAAAAGCTGTAGATTTGTCATTGCCACAGGCTCCAATTGCTATAGTTAAGCAGGAACCAGAACCTGTTGTTAATAAGTGGACACTTCGAATTATATCTTATAGCAATACTAAAAAACACTTGAAACAGGCCGCTAATTTAGCAAAAGCTATCAAAAATATGACAGGTTATAATACATTCGTGGCAAAAAAAGGAAAAGAGATCATTGTATGTGCGGGTAGATTTAATTTAAAGGATAGCAGTGAACTAAAAGAGGCTCTAAAGGGAATTAGCAAATTAGAATACGAAGGTAAGAGGCAATTTGCAGGCAGCTATGCAATTCAAATAAGGTAAGGGAGAAGGGGCAATGAGTATTGACAAAAGTCTTGTATCAAAGAGTAAACTGGTCAGGCACAGAAGTGTTCTCACAAGAACGGAACGTGTCCAGCATTTGACTGATGAGGGTCTATGGGACGAAACGAAATCTGTGTATGGCCTGCCAAAGGTAAAAACTATAAAGGTGAAAAAGAAGGCAAAGGTTGCAAAAGAGAAAACTGAAGAAGAAACTACTGCTGATGCTACAGCTACAGCCGCCGCCACAACAGGCGACAAAGAAAAGGATAAGGGAAAGGCTTCCTGATGATCGCCGATCGAATGCAGGGGTTTGAAGCATCTGGCATAAGAAAGGTGTTCGATCTGGCGCAAAAAATTGAGAATCCGGTTAACCTCAGCATTGGGCAACCGGATTTTGATATTCCTGAAGAGGTAAAGAAAGAAGCTGTCAAGGCAATAGAACAGGGTTTTAACAGGTATACTATAACAAAGGGTATGCCTGAGCTTTGCGAAAAGATCCTGGGAAAAGCAAGAAATGAAAACGGCATCAAGGCCGAAGACATAATGATTACTTCCGGAGTTGCCGGAGCTCTAACACTTGCGTTTCTGGTTCTCATAAACCCCGGAGATGAAGTCCTTGTACCGGACCCATACTTTGTATCATTTAAGCATCTTGTAAATTTGTGCGGCGGCAAGATAAAATTTGTTGACACGTATCCTGATTTTAAAATCACCCCTGAGCGTATCTCGCCCCACATAAGTCCACGCACTAAAATCCTCATTATAAACAGTCCGTCCAATCCTACTGGTGTAGTCTGCAAACCACAACACCTTAAAGAAATCTGTGAGTTTGCGGAAAAACACAACCTGATAATTATTTCAGATGAAATATATAAAGATTTCATTTATGAAATAGAATATCAAAGTATCGGAAAATATTACGAAAATACAGTGACCTGCGGTGGTTTCTCAAAATCACACGCAATGACAGGATGGAGATTAGGCAGTGCAATTGGTCCTGCAAAGATTATTGACGAAATGATGAAACTTCAGCAGTATACGTATATCTGTGCTCCCTCATTTGCGCAGGCAGCCGGAGTGAAGGCCATGGATGTCAGTATGGATGCGTATATAGAAGATTTCAGAAAGAAACGTGACTTTGTTTGTGACGGCCTTAAAGAACGCTACGAATTAACCAGGCCTGATGGTGCCTTCTATATCTTTCCTCAAGTACCATGGGGTACTGATGAGGAATTCGTCACTGAGGCAATAAAACACGATTTGCTAATCATACCCGGCAGAGTGTTTTCTGAAAAAAAAACTCATTTCAGGGTATCTTATGCCGCTTCTTAGAGACCCTGAAGAGAGGGGTTGAAATACTAAACTCCCTGGTCTAGTCTGACAGAAATCTTCATTTTAAATCTTTGAAAACCAGGTTTTACGCCCGAATGCCCGCCTGACCTGCCCCCCAAAAAACTGATCCAGTTGTAAAGTTAGTATTACACTATATAATTGGGTTAAGAAAGGGGGAAATCATGCCACAAAAGCGATACAAACCAGAGCAAATAATTAATAAGCTTCGAGAAGCAGAATTAGCATTCTGATGTATATGTTTTGGAAGGTAAAGAACTGTCCATTTCCGTCAGCATCGGTATCAGTATTTATCCCGAAGATAGTTTTGACATAGATATTCTGATTAATAAGGCTGATGTGGCAATGTACAATGCCAAGGAGCATGGTGGAAATAACTATAAATTCTTTATTTCGGAATAAATAAAACGTCTCAACTCAGGCCTGACTGTCCTCATATAATGGAGACATTTCTCTCAGTCTTTTTATTATAGGAGGGAGTGTTTCTAATACATACTCAATGTGTTCTTCAGAATTATCTATTCCAAGACTAAGGAGTATTGACCCCTGAGCTACCGCATCATCTACCCCGATCGCACTCAAGACGTGTGATGACTTCAAGGATCTGGAGGTGCATGCCGAACCAGAAGATACTGCTATTCCCTTCATATCTAAAAACAAAAGTATTGACTCGCCCTCAACATACTCTATGCTTATATTTATATTGTTAGGTAAACGTTCTTCCGGATGGCCATTCAGATGAATCTGGCCTGCCGAACTTATTAAACCATTTAATAACTTATCACGTAAAGGTTCTATTGTCCCTTTGCGTGACTCCATCTCTCTCTTTGCCAATTCCGCGGCTTTCCCCATACCTACTATCCCGGGTATGTTTTCCGTACCTGCCCGACGCCCGCCTTCCTGTATGCCTCCTTCAATAAATGGAACGATTCTTGTTTTTTCTCTCAAGTACAGCGCACCCACACCGGGCGGACCATAAAACTGGTTGCTGGCCAGACTCAAGGCATCTGCCATCATTGTGTTTACGTCTACGGGGATACAACCCGCTGATGCCACGGCATCGACATGAAAGATTATACCCTGTTCCTTAACTATCTTTCCGATTTCGTCTATCGGTTCAATAGTACCTATTTCATTATTTGCATGCATAATGGAGACGAGTATCGTCTCCGGCTTAATGGCACTTGCAACCTCGGCAGGATCTATCATGCCGTATTTATCAACCGGTATACGCGTAACCTCAAAACCCGTCTTTTCAAGTCGTTTTAATGGATTAAGCACAGAAAAATGTTCTATCTCAGACGTAATAATGTGTTTGCCTTTTTTCTGGTTTGCCATTACAAGACCTTTAATAGCAAAATTGTTCGCCTCACTTCCGCTTGATGTAAATATTATTTCTTCAGCCTTTGCCCCTATAAGTGACGCTACTTCATCCCTGGCAGTCTGAACTATCTTGTTAGCCGTTTGTCCGAAATGATGCAGGTTTGACGGATTACCGTAACAGTTCTTTATAGAATCAACCATCGCTTCTATAACCGAATGGTGAGTTGGCGTACAGGAAACATGATCAAGATATATCTTTTCCAATCTTTATTCCTTTCATCTACAATAATCTTCCAGCTTTTCTAAGTTTGCATACTCCAGTACCAGTTTTTTCATGCCTACATTACTAAAATCAACAAATGCCGTATTTGTAGATGGGATAATCTTTGTAATCCTCCCACGGCCAAAGGATTCGTGATTTACAATATCTCCCGGAACCAGATTACTGCTATCCTGGGATTCTTCATGCTGAAATTCGTGAGTCACATCATGTACATTCTCTTCATCATGATAATGTTGGTAATCGCCAGATTCTAAATCTTCTTCGCTTCTCTCTGCATGTTCTGTCTGCAGCTTATCTGCGTAAGAATTATAGTTCGTTTTATCAATCTCCTCTATAAAGTCTTCAGGGATTTCACTCAAAAACCTGGAAGGGATACACGGAGTCCTCTGACCGAATTTTGCCCTGTATCTGGTGTGGATTAGGAAAAGATCCCTTTGTGCCCTCGTAATACCAACATAACATAAACGGCGCTCTTCTTCAATATCATCATCCGAATCCTTTGATTGTGAATGAGGCAACAACCCTTCCTCAAGGCCTGCTATGAAGACAACCGGAAATTCCAGCCCTTTTGCAGCATGCAGGGTCATAAGAGTAACCGTATCTGTTTGATCGTCCCATTTGTCAATGTCTGAGATTAATGCCACCTCTTCCAGAAAACCCTGGAGCGAGCCATCCGGATTTGAAGCGTCATACTCACTGGCTGCATTTACCAGTTCATCAATATTTTCCAGCCTCTCTTCGCTGTCACTCTCGTAAGATTGTTCCAGGTAATCTATATATCCGGTTTTTCCGATAACCTGTTTTACAAACTCCATCACCGGAAAAGTTGAGAGTTTATATAATTCGGAAGTAATTTTCCAGAAGTCTTTCACCGCTTTGACACTCTTTGCCCTTATTTCCGGGATTTCCTGAACACGTGATATGGATTCTAAAAAATTCGTATTATGCATGCCCGCCCATTCTCGTAAACGCCTTATAGTCGTCGCCCCGATGCCTCTCGGCGGAACGTTTACAATCCTTTCAAAAGATAAATCATCATCAGGATTAGCACAGAGTTTAAGATAAGAAAGAATATCTTTTATCTCTTTTCTCTTGAAGAATTCGACACTGCCTACAATTGAGTAAGGTATTCCCTCTTTAAGCAGGCAGGTTTCCAGTACACGCGACTGTGCGTTTGTACGGTAAAATACGGCCATATCAGAATACGTGTTTCCATTTTTAATAAATTCAGAAATGTTTGCAGCAATTTCCCTTGATTCAATATTCTCGTCCTCACAGTGGATGACCCTGACCCTGTTTCCTTCATCATTCTCCGTCCAGAGGGATTTCGGTTTCCTTGATTGATTATTTTTGATTACCCCAGAGGCAACGTGAAGAATATTCTTAGTTGAGCGATAGTTCTGTTCAAGCCGGACAGTCTTTGTCTCTGGATAATCTTTTTCAAAATTGAGTATGTTCCGTATATTGGCGCCGCGCCATCCATAGATAGACTGGTCAGGGTCTCCGGTAGCACAGATATTTCCGTACCTCTGTGCCAACAGTTGAGTGATTGTGTATTGTGCGTGATTTGTATCTTGGTATTCGTCTATGAGGATATATCTGAATTTGTCCTGATATTTTTCAAGTACCTCCGGAAAATTTCTAAATAGATGCACAATCTTGAAAAGCAGGTCATCAAAATCCAGCGCATTATTTGCCTCAAGATATTTCTGATACTTTGTGTATACCTTTGAAACAACGTCGTTATAATAGCCTGACTTATATTTAGAAAATTCCTCCACTGACAGCAACTCATTCTTTGCGTTACTTATTGACGCCGATACGGCGCCTGGCCGCCAGTTTGTAGTATCCAGATTCAGTTCATTCATCACGGCCTTTACACACTTGGCCTGGTCTGCGGTGTCATATATACTGAAATTTCTGGTAAAATCCATTTGCTCGATCTCGTTTCGCAGAATTCTTGAACACATGGCATGAAATGTTGAGACCCACATCCCTCTCAAGTCCAGAAATTCACCCAACCGTTCTTTCATCTCATTGGCAGCTTTATTGGTAAAGGTTATGGACAGGATATTTGCCGGGGCAGTCCCCTGCTCAACAAGATATCCTACCCTGCGTGTGATAACCCTCGTCTTGCCGCTGCCGGCACCTGCGATTACGAGCAAAGGACCGTCTATATGTGTAATCGCCTCCTTCTGGGATTCAGTTACATTGTCCAGGATATTCATTTCTTGGTAGGATTCAAGTTAATTGAAGTGTAAATTGATATTATAAAATGTATGCCAATGAAGATTAAAGCTATTAAATCATAATGTCAATTTAAAAATATGGTGGAATATAACAAGATGTTGTTGAAGGAATAGTAATGAATGAAGCGTTGGCTTGACAGGGAATTGTTCAGAAGAATTATCCCTGTTAGATAGTCTTGATATAACTGTGATCCCCCGGAACAGTCAAGAATGGAGGAAATACCAATATTCCGGTATTAAGCCTATCTAACAGGGTGGATTGTGTCAGGTTTTGTAGAAGTAACTTTTAATTGAAGTTCGCAATTGTTATACCGATAACAAAGAGTTGTGAAGAAAAGTTTGGACTGAGAGTTATGTTATTGTACGGTAATACCTTGTGGATTAAAGGGGAAATAGGCAGAAAATTGATTTACAGCGATTAATAGATAATTGCGAAAGAATTTTGCAATTCGATAGAATTACCATGATTATAGTGAAAAATTTTCGCACGAAATCCTAGTGAAGAGACAACGGACAAAAAGACTTTCACTTACTCCTCAACAAACTTTAGCGCAGCCGAATTAATGCAATATCGAAGTCCGGTAGATGGCGGGCCATCGTTGAATAGATGGCCGAGATGTGCATCACATACATTACACACTACTTCGGTCCTTATCATGCCAAGGCTTTTATCCGTAACCGTTTTAATGTTTTGCTCTGAAACGGAATCCCAAAAGCTTGGCCAACCTGTCCCGGATTCAAACTTTGTTTTTGAATCGAACAGGTCAGCGCCACAGTTTACACATTGATACATACCTTCTCCTTTAAAGTTATAGTATTCATTGTTGAAAGGAGGTTCAGTCCCTTTCTCACGCGTAACTCTGTACTGCTCCGGTGTAAGCAACCGCTTCCATTCTTCGTCGGTTTTGTCTACTTTTTCAGGCATGTCCGGTTCTTTCTGTTTATGTAGTCTGGAATTCTCTTCAGCAGCGTTGATTTTATTAGAGATGGGCAAGAGGCATAACAATAAAGCCCACGAAACACACGAAAAGATATAAAAAAAACTTTTTATGGTATTTTGCACGTCGTTCTTTGCTTTCGATTGCAGCGGTGCTGCACTGTATATTTAAAACGCTTTTTCCCCAAAAGATTCTTCAAACCGCTTGTTAAAAGATTCAGGTGTAAAGTTGAAATTCTGCGGACCGTAAACCTCTACAGAATACGCAGCAGTGACTGCCCCTATTTTTGCAGCATGAACAATGTCACTATCTGATAAAAAGAACCCCTTAATTAATCCCGCCCTGTAAGCATCGCCGGCTCCTGTAGGATCTTTTATAGAATCAACTTTGGCAGCAGGGATATCATTATTTTTGATTTGACCATGCTCTTTAAGCATTACTACTGAACCGTGTTCACTTTTAGTTTGTACCAGTATCTGCGTTTTCTCCAGAATATCGTCAATAGTCATAGAGGTTTTATCCTGGGTCAACTGCAATTCATAGTCATTACAGATGAAAATCTTTGATCCATCTATCATTTCTATTAACCGCTCTTTAGTCCAGGCAGGAAGAGATTGTCCCGGGTCAAAAATATAATCGATTTTTTTCTGTTTATACATATTTGAAAAATTATACATATCATCCAGATTTCCCGGTGAGACTATGGCAACAGTGTCATCGTGTGCAACGGATTCAAAATCATAACCGGAGCTGAACTTCATTGCACCCGGATTAAATGCCGTTATCTGATTATCTGACTTATCTGTAGTTATATATGCACCTGCCGTAAGTTCTTCGTCAATGATCTTAATATGTTCCGTGGTAATATTACTCTTCACCAGCCAATCTTTATAAGAGTCAAAGTCGCGCCCTGCAGTAGTTATTATGGTTGGGCTTTCACCAAGCAGGGAGAGGGCATATGCAATATTACCGGCAGTACCGCCGAAATTTTCCTTTAAACCATCTATCATAAAACATACATTTAGAACGTGTATCTTATCCGGAAGTATGTGATCAGAAAACTTTCCCGGAAAGTCCATAATTCTGTCATAAGCAAGTGATCCTGAAACAAGAATATTCATTTTATCTCCTCTGGAACCAATCAATTTCTACATAGAATAAGGAATTAAAAAAACAGGACGCAGATTTTCGCAGATACCTGCCCGACTTCGTCATTCAGGCGGGCAAACAGATAGTTTCTTTCTCGGCTAAGTTCAGTTTTGACAGGATTAGCAAGATGAACTGGATTCTTAAATATCTTATTTATCCTGTTACCTTGTCCAATATTTTAAAATCCTTATAATCTGTGTTTATCCGTGTCCAAAATAAGATTTATTCAGACATAATAACTAATAGTTTTTTGAAAATCTAGAAATATTAATGCGAAGAGAAGGAAGATTCACCGCTAAGACGCTCCCCGGACAAAAGGCGCCGAGGACAAGAAAGAACGCAAAGGAAAACTAAAATGCAGGTGAAAAGACAAATGCCAGACACTAATTTCACGAATGACGAGTAACAAATAACAGACACGAAGGATGAAAACAGGTACATAAAGTAAAGGGCTTTTCACTCTTACTCAACGCCTATTGTGTTTTCTTTGACAATTCTATACCGACTACTCTTTCCAGTTCTGCTATGTTTATTCCGAAGTCGGCTACTGCTCTATAGAATGCAAGGTTAAAATCAAGCAGTACTCTCTGGCTGTCTATAAGATTCAGGAAATCAACCTTCCCTGCCTGGTAGCCGATCTCTGCCGCCTTAAGTGACTGTTCTGCCTGAGGTATAATACTATCCCTGTAAAGATTGACCAGTCTCTCTGCAGTTTGTACCTTAAAATGATAATCTTTCACGCCGAAAAGTGTCATGTTTTCCATGTTCTTGTATGCCTTTTCGCTGGATTTCAGTCTGGCGTTTGCCTCTCTTACGCCTGCATCACGCTTCCTTTTCTGAAAGATTGGAATATTCATACTCAAAGTTCCCGTATATGAATCCCTGCTTTCGCCAATTGGTGAAGACATCACTGACGACGGCAAATCATCAATAAAAGTATAGTTAAAGCCGAATGTAAAATCGGGGTAATACTGTTTTTTAGCAAGCTTATAAGCGGCCTTATCTCTTTCTATCTTGTATTTAAGGATATTGAGTTCCGGACTGATCTCCTTCGCCTTCCCGTAAAGCTCCTTCAGCGAAACAGTGAGTTCCATAATATCTATTTCCTCCGGAGTACCAAGTGGAGCATCAGGGTGGCGATTTAATAAAGTATTTATCCTTGCTATGGAAGTTCCCTTAAGCTGCTCCAGGGTGATCAATTCATTTACTATCCTGGAAAGTTCCACCTGTGCTTTTAAGACGTCCTGTTGTGTAGCTCTGCCCGTGGAATATTTTACCTCTGCAATCTTTACAAACCGTTTTAAAAGACCTCTGTTTTCTTCGTTTATATTTGTTAATTTATGTACCCAGAACAGTTCATAAAATGCAGATTTGGCCTTTGCTATAACCTCTCGTTCATGTGTTCTGTATCTTTCCCCAAATACCTTCGCTTCGTTTCTGGCAACCTCACCCTGCAATCTGAGTTTGCCGATGAAGGGTATCTTCTGTGAGGCAGAGACTCCGGCCTGCTTTTCTCCTACACGAGTTTGAACCTGCTCACCAAAATAAGTAAGGCCCATGACCGGGTCGTCTAAGGCCCTCTCTTGAACTACTCTTTCTGTCGATGCATCCCATCTCAGTTTTGCTGACTGAAGTTCGGGGTTCATCCTTAACGCTTCATCTATAACCCATCTTATTTTCAAGGTATCGGGTTTGTCCTCTGCTATTGCAATTCCGGTAAATATTACAGCAATAGATAATACAACTGACAATAGCTTAGAGAAGAAAAAGGATCTGCTTTTAATATACTTTAAATTCATTGTTGCCCTCATTTTTTAATAAACAAAAAACTCGAAAACCCCTGCCCGACGGCAGGCGGGGAAGTACGAAATTCTAATTTAATGCATAGGAATTTCAATATTAGTTACACTTCGACTCCGCTCAGTGTGACGTCATCCTGAGCGGAGTCGAAGGATAGTTCTGTTGCGATATCAAACTAATTTAAATGTAAAACTATACTAAACATTTCGAAGATTCATCTTGACCAAATCATTCAGGTGAAAAAGAATTATTTACTATTTTATATCATACTTTTGCATTCTATATATCAGTGTCTGTCTTGAAATATTTAGAAGTTCTGCTGCCCTTGTCTGGTTTTGCCCGGCTTTATTCAGGGCGTTTATTATGAGTGCCTTTTCAACCTCTTCTAGTTTAAGGCCTTCATCAGGGATTTCAAGTGACATCTGGCTGCTGGATTGTTTTCTTTTTATATGATCAGGGACATCTTCAGGGCTGATTACATTGTCTTCTTTCTTTAAGACAATTGCCCTTTCAATAATATTCTCAAGTTCTCTTACATTCCCAGGCCAGTCATAGCGATTAAGAATATCTAAAACTTCCGGCAGCATCTTGCAGTCTTTACCACCGTGTTTAGTCATAAAGTGCTGTACTAACAGTGTGATGTCGTCTTTCCTCTCCCTCAGTGGAGGCAGCAGTATCGGTATTACACTGATTCTATAAAACAAGTCCTCTCTAAATTTGCCTTCTTCTATAGCAGTCTCCAGTAGAATATTTGTTGCCGCAATAACGCGCACATCTACATTGATATCCTGAGTACTACCTACCTTGTCTATAGACTTTTCCTGAAGCACTCTGAGTAATTTAACCTGTAAATCCTTGCGTATATCTCCAATCTCATCCAGGAAAATAGTTCCTCCGTCTGCAGCCTCAAACTTTCCGGCTTTGTCTTTAACCGCTCCTGTAAAAGCCCCTTTTACGTGTCCAAACAACTCACTCTCCATCAGGTTTTCAGGGATTGCAGAGCAATTTATTGTTATGAAAGGTTTCTTTGCTCTCGAACTATTAAAATGTATTGCCCTTGCAATTAACTCCTTGCCTGTCCCGCTCTCTCCCTGTAACAGTACTGTTGAATCACTCTTTGCAACCCGCGCAACCATATCGTATATCCTCTTCATCTTTGAACTGGCACCCATAATGTTATCCAGGCTGAAGCGGTCTGCAAGTTCCTGCCTCAATCTTATGTTTTCTGACATCAGGGACTGTAAATTCAGTGCCTTCTCAATAATGATTTGAAGCAACTCCCTGTCAAATCTTTTTGTAATATAGTCATACGCTCCCAGTTTCATAGCCTTAACGGCTGTTTCGTCGCTGCCGTGTGCAGTTATCATGATTACAAGTGCATTACTCTTAAGCCTCTTTATCTCTTCTAAGAGTTCCAACCCGTCGACTTTTTCCATCTGTAAATCAGTAATTACAATATCAACATCTTCACTCTTAAAGATATTCAGTGCCTCATTACCATTGTTTGCAAGGAGTACCCTGTAACCTTTATTGCTGAGGTTGTATTCTATAACCCTTCTCAGGCTTTCATTATCCTCTGCTAAAAGAATAGTCTTATTATTTGACATCACTTTTTACCTACCTCTACCTGTGTTAATCTGTCTTAATCGGTAAACATACTGTAAATGTAGTTCCTGCATCTTCTTTTGTAGAAAATCTGATCTTGCCCTTATGGCTCTCAAGTATCCTGTAAGCAATTGCAAGCCCCAGGCCCGTACCTTTGGTTTTGTTGGTATAGAATGGGGTGAACAGATTCTCCTGCTGTTCTTTGCTGATTCCCGTTCCTGTGTCGGAGAAAGTGCATACGATTTCTGAATCATTTCGATGAGAGCCTGCCTCCAAAACTCCACCTTCCGGCATAGCCTCAACTGCATTAATAATAAGGTTAAGGAAAACCTGCTTCATCT
>Ga0208896_1001264_pt1 | contig 12703 bp, 12 predicted proteins | sample ETNtaG_27_FD_185778 | JGI IMG/M metagenome (GOLD analysis project Ga0208896, IMG submission 185778) | Marine microbial and viral communities from oxygen minimum zone, Eastern Pacific Ocean - ETNP201406SV63 (SPAdes) (version 2) | ecosystem: Environmental > Aquatic > Marine > Oceanic ... | reverse complement strand
GGAATCATTATGCATTCCTGATCATCAGCGGAGCTCTGCTGGGCTACGGTGCGGCCGGGGCTTTTCGTTTGTCCAGCTCCCGTCGCATCCCGCCTCTCCTTCCTGTCCTCTGTTTTTCACTGCTTCTGATCCCTCTTTTCCTGCTCAGCAGTCACCTGCCATTCGATCCGGCACTGATGGCGCTGGATCCACGGCAAGGAGTCTGGCTGCTGCTGATTTTCCTGCTGCTGGCGTTCCCTTTTTTTTTGGCGGGACTGACGCTGAACCTGCTGTTGGAAGCATACACCGAACACGTGCATTTTCTTTACGCAAGCGATCTTATCGGTGCAGCATGCGGATGTGCGGGTTTTTTCCTGACGGCCCCGTGGTTGGCGGAAATTGAAGGTCTAGGTATACCCGCGCTTCTGGCAGCATGCAGCAGCCTCTGCTTAGCTTCAGGGAAGAAGCAAAATGTGCTCGCGTTAGTGACCCTGCTGATCCTGTTCTGCGGTTCATTTTGGCTGGGGAAACTGGAACTCAGAATTAGCGACTACAAGAATCTTCCCCATGCTTTACGCTATCCCGGCAGCAAACTGCTGGAAACACAACGCGATGCTTCCGTACGGATTGACTGGCTGGAAACTCCGCTGGCCCGCTTTGCACCAGGCTTGAGTCTGGAATTTCGGGGATCTCTTCCGGATCAGCTTGGATTGACGTTGGATGCTGACAGTCTTACCGGAGTGGCACCTCTGGTTCCCGATTCACTTGGATCTTATCTGCGTCACCTTCCGGAGTGGGTGCTGTATTTTAAACAATCACCACCGGAAAATGTGCTGATACTGAAAACACTTGGGGGGCAGCAGGCGCTAGCTGCAGTTGAAGCCGGTACTTCTTCTGTTCTGGTTCAGACGCCGTATCCGTTGCTGACAGAAAGGCTGGCTGAAAACAGCCGTTTCCCGCAAATTGAATTTCGGGCCACTGAAGCACGCGCTCTTCTGGCAGAAGACTGTCCGGAATCCTGTCAAAAGCCGGAGCAGAATTTTGACAGGATTCTGGTTGCAATCGAAAGCTCTGCCCCGGTCGGCAGCACAGGCATGGATCCATTAAAAACCGATCAGTTGATGAGCCTTGAAGGTATGCAGTCCCTGCTGAACCGCCTGTCACCCGGCGGTTGGCTGGCTGTGCACCGTTTTCTGCTTCCGCCTCCTCGCGGTGAGATGCGGCTGCTGGCCACCGTAATCACTGCAATGCGCCGTCAGGGTTGGAAACCTGACCAGAGGCTAGGAGTGTTCCGGACACTCAGTACCTTGATGGTGCTGGTTTCACGGGAAGCCTGGACACCTAAAGAAAGCAGTCGTTTCCGGGAATTCAGCCTCAGCAGAGGGTTCGCTCCAGTTTATTATCCGGACATGCCTGAAACAGAAAGGAATAGTGTAATCCAGCTGCAGGAACCAGTTTACGCGCAAGGAGTACGGGAACTGCTGGCTGATATCCCGGCTTTTCATGCAAGTAACCCATTTGACTTGCAACCGGTTACCGATGACCGGCCATATTTTGAACTCTTCCTGGACTGGAACAGGCTGGACGATATTCGAGAGAGTCTCGGCGGCAAGTGGGAAGGTCTGGTTGAAGCCGGCTTGCTTGTTCCCCTGCTGTTTGCCGCAGTGAGCCTGAGTGCGCTGCTGCTGATTGGCATTCCGATTCTGCCCCATTTGCGCAGGATGGAAAACACCATTTCGGTTTTTCTCTATTTTGCCGGTATCGGTTTGGCCTTCATGCTGGTGGAAATCGCATTGCTGGAAAAACTTACACCGTTTCTGGGACAGCCAGTATATTCCTTTGCCCTGGTGCTCAGTGGACTGCTAACGGCTTCAGGACTCGGTTCTTTCCTCAGCAGTAGGTTCTCGAGAACCGGAATACGATTTTATTTTTTGCTGCTGCTGTTCGGTTTGTTCTTCTGCTTCCGAAACCTCCCGGACTTGCTCAGGGAATTGTCCGGCGAAGAATGGATTATACGGCTGCTGTGGGCCTGGTTGGTGGTTAGTGCGAGCGGGCTGATGATGGGTATTCCTTTCCCGGCAGGACTGAAGCATTTTGCGGTCTTTGGAAAGCATACTGAGGAAAGAAGAATCCGGGTGGCCATGGCTTGGTGTGCCAACGCCTGCGCTTCAGTGGCGGGAGCGGCCGGCGCAGTATGGATCGCACAGTTGGCAGGACAGTCAATTCTGTTTCTGATAGGTGCGTTGGCTTATGGAACCGCGTGGTTGACCCTGGAAATTCGGGGAGGGTGAAGGAAGGAACGGCTATTCCTGTGCCGCTCCGACCATCGGCACAAAACGGACTTGTCCGTGCTGCGAAGTACGCATTTTGCCCTGTGAGTCTTTCTCTATCAGAGTCATGTTTTGAGAGTAACGCACATTGCCGAGGGGCAGGATCAGCTTACCGCCGGGTTTTAGCTGGTCGAGCAATGGACGCGGTACATGATTGGCAGCCGCGGTGATGATGACTCTGTCAAAGGGTGCATGCTCATTCCAGCCGTAATAACCGTCACCTTGACGCACCTCCACCTTGTAACCAAGTTTTTTCAGCCGAATTTTGACCTCACGGGCAAGGTTCGGTCTGATTTCCATGGAATAGGTTTTCACTCCCATGGCCGCCAGCACTGCTGCCTGGTAACCCGAACCCGTTCCGATTTCCAGCACCTTCATGCCTTTTTCGAGCTCCAGCAGTTGAGACATCCAGGCCACCACGTAAGGCTGGCTGATGGTTTGCCCCTCGCCTATCGGCAGGGGACGGTCGGCATAAGCCAGTTTGCGAATGTGCTGCGGTACGAATTCGTGGCGCGGCACCTGTTTCATCGCCTTGAGCACGGCAGGGTTCCAGATTCCCCGCGGTGTGAGGTGCATGTCGATCATCTGCGTTCGTTTGGACACCCAATCAACTGCCTGTACGTAATTCGAGAGAAGAACGAGTGCTGAAAGAAATGCAGAGAAAACAAATAATCTCTTCATCCTGAAATATTTTATGAAGGTTAACATCACTTTTCCTGTTGCAGGATCTAATACATCTATGCTTTCAGGTTTTCTGCGAAAATGGATAACTCGTCTGCATCCTGCTTGTTCAATTCTTGCTGAAAGTGTTTTTCTTCATGCCTTTAATCAACATATTCCTGTTCAAATATCCGGCGGGAGGGCCAATGCAGTCCGCTCAAAACCTGACCCCGAACAGTGTCTATGCAAACCGCATGTGCTGATTCAGGCCGGATCATGAACCTTGTATCGAAATAATGAGCCCGGACGTAACGGTAGCCGTTGTGACCGAATACCTGGAAATATCCGTCACGGGGAACAGGGTCTTCCCTGTTCCATATCACACTCTGATCAAGAGGACTTAGTTCAAGGTGGTCTTCAGAAGCAATATCCTCCAAGCTCCAGCGTTTGTGAACAGGTGCATGAGTCACAAGCAGTCCGTCTCGGATCAGCAACAAGGGGAGTGATTCGAGGAAATCCTGCAGTATTTCAGGCAGGGAACCCGAGCGCTCCAGTCCCAAAGAATTCAGGGTTGCATCTCCGCTGTTCATCAGCCAGAGACCAGGCATGTAATTTCCTCTGCCACAGAAATAATCGAGCATCATATGCTCGTGATTTCCCAGCAACGCCTTCCCGTGATTCCGGAAAAACTCAAGCACTTCCATGGAGCGCGGCCCGCGGTCAATCATGTCTCCCACCGAAACAGGATCATCGTCCGGCATCTGTTTCAGCAGTGCCAGCAGAGTTCGGTAATTCCCCTGGATGTCTCCGATCAGGTTCATTTATTATTTTGGTCAGGATACAGTTAAACGAAATCACCGGCTGCATCGAAAATCAATTTACTTCTTGACAAGATGAACCAATAATATATAACTTCAACCAGATAAATACGAGGAAGAATTTTAAGGAAACGATTTAAAATCTCTGATGTAATCCAAAAAAAAACGATCAACAACAAACTATAAAAAGAAAGGTAAATAATGTTAGCTAAAACAATCAATCGCTTCACGGTTCCCGAACTTAAAGAATTGCCGGAAGACATCCGGATGTGGCGGTTGGCCTGCAATCCCTTGCTATTACTATATGTATGAAATGATGGGTAACAAAATAGTAACAAAATCGCAAAAAGGAAGGATAATTAAGAGCAAGAATTGTTACTATTTTTTTAGGTAGGATTTAAGTTCTGCAGTTTGTTTTAGCAACTTCATCATCATGTGCGCCTTCAGCTAATTTCAAGTAATCATGCAATAGTGCAAAAGCGTGTCCGGCTCCGGCTCGTTCTTCTTGATTATACTTAATGCCTCCAGCTAGTTCACTGGTTGTGGCTGTGTCCAAGAAGCAAGCAAGAGACTTCGCCTTGCTCATCAAATCACCAAACATTGCGTTAGCTTCATAACTTACATGAGTTTGATCCAGTGATCCTTGTCTGACAGTGGGTAATGATGCTTTCATTTTCGACACCTTGTTTTAGGTTATACTCAACTACTCGTCATTTTCAAAACGAATGAATCCGAATCAACGAATATCCAATCTAAAGCAAAAAACTAAAATTTGTAAAATATCAGATGTTCAAATCGCCGTCTGCTGCACGAAAGTGGACTGCTGCGAACCCTAGCACCCACTGTTTTCGTCTCTCGTGGCTCAACTGTACTGCGCCCATAAATCAACGACCTAAAAGACCGCTCCACAGCATCCGCTCACAGTGATAAGCCACAGCATGAAAATATTCATTTTTTGTAAAATTGTGACTTGAAATGAATTTTTCAATACACGGATCAATATCTTTCGGCCGGCTACAATTACATTTTATCATTGTGAAGTCCTTGATCTTGGTTTCCGCAATGCACTTCGATAATAAGTGTTTAATCTCCTTCGGTGCATCTACAAGTGATGCATCAAAGTTCTTTTTGTAAATTGTCTCCAAACATAGTTTTGGTGAATCCTGTTCTGTGTTCTTTGGTTCTGCATAAACTATTGAGGAAGAGAAAATCAATAAAAGGACAAATATTTTCATAGCTTAATCTCGGATTGAGTTTGCTCCAGCAAAGACACAATCACGCTTTCCTAAGCACTGGATCAAAAACGGCCATAGCTGCAACATCTACTAAGCCGACGTCTGTGATGGCGTAATCAGGAATAGCCGTAATAGGCAAGAAAAAAAGATAGTTAAAGGGCCAGTCAACAGTGCAGCCAAGCGCCTTTGCAGCGTGGTCCAGGCGGCTTTCTTCAATGGCCATTTCGTGCGGGTCAAGATCAGACACAATACCTCCAATAGGTAAGTGCAGGAACTCGATGATTTTGCCGTGGTTGACCACGATCTGGCCTCCACCTTTTACGGCAAGGTAATTGACAGCAACCGCCATGTCGTCGCCAGATGCGCCAATGACGACAATGTTGTTGTCATCTGGTGCGATCGATGTTGCTAGTGCACCGGATTTTAGGCCAAAGCCACGCAAGAACGCGGTCGGTCGATTAGAGGTCTTGCCGTAGCGTTCAACGACACTCACCATCACGATATCCTGTTCAATATCTGGAGCTACCCGGCCCGAAGTTGCCTGCAAGATTACGTCTCGTCGTTTTCTAACAAAGATTTGTTCGGTTACTTCTATCGCGAGCACTTCAACCGGTCCGTCTGGAAACTTGGTGGGGATTGTGAAGTCTTTGGGCGTCGCTTCACTCATTGGGAATGGGGTACTGAGACTATCCCGATCCGGCGGATCAAGCGTTATTGTCATGCTGCCGGAATCAGCGACAACTTCCCCTTTTGACATCACCATGCCTACCCGAAAATCGTTCAAGTCTTCAACAAAAAGCACATCTGCATAGCGGCCCGGTGAAATCGATCCGACCAGGTGATCGACCCGATAGGCCTCAGCTCCGTTGATCGTCGCCATTTGAATAGCAGTTAGCGGATCAATACCGGCGGTAATGGCCATTCTGACCATATTATCCAGGTGCCCGCGGTTCAATGTGTCACTTGCCACTACATCGTCGGTACAAAAGCTTACGCGACGGCTAGCCAGTGGTGCATGGTCCCGGACAAGCTGGATGTTTTCGTTTAAAAAATGTGCAAAGGAGGACTCTCGAATAACGATGTACATCCCGTTGCGAAGTTTCTCAAGACACTCGGTGGCATCGTAACTTTCATGATCAAGCCGTACTCCTCCGCAGAGAAAACTCGAGAGTTCCGTACCACGCGCCATTGGTGCACATCCAAAAACCGGCAATCGGTTATCTCGAGCAATTTCTAGTGCCGCCAGAACATCTTTATCACCTGTAGTGACAAATTCCCGGACTGTTTCCCACACCCCGATACATTCGGGCCACAGTTGGCCGATCCGGTGGTCCTCAGGCCCAAAATAATGACCCACGGTTGAAGTTGGGATGGTGTAGGGTGTTTTGCACGGCGCGCCCCAGAAAATGCGTAATGGGGTCTGTTGAGATTCCCGCAGAAATGCTTCGGCGCCTGCAAGACCGCTTACAACAAGAATTTGATCGAGCCCTGATACGACGTTGGTAGTGCCCAGCGGAACCAGCATCTTCGCAATGCTAGTTATGGAAAGTTTCGAGCACTCCAAATGCTGGTGGCCGTCGAACAGCCCCGGCACCAAATAACGACCGTCAGCGTCAATCTCGATTGTTTTATCACCGATGTAAGGTGTGACATCACCTATGGCCACCACGGTATTCTCAAAGATTGCGATGTCAGCTGGGTAGATCTCAGCAGAAACAACGTTGACCAACTGACCATTGCGCACAACAGTCGTTGCTGGAATCTTGGCCCCTCCAGCAGCTACGAGGGTTGCGATCGATGGTTGAGCTGACACCTTCAGTTGGATTCCAAGAATGTGTCGACCTGTGACAAAAATGTCGAGCGCCTATCGTCCGTCAGCCAACTCACCTCGAAAGCGTTTCGTACCAGTCGGGTAATCTCTTGCTTGTCTAAATCTGCTTCTTCCTGCACCCGTAACAGGTTCTCGTTCATGTAGCCTGGAAAATACGCTGGATCGTCGGAGTTAATGGTCACAAGCAGGTTTTTTGAGAGCATGGCCTTGATTGCAGGCGCTTTCGTGCCGTCCGTCACATAAGCATTGGAGATGGGACACACTGTCAGACCTAAGTTTCGCTGTCGAATTTCTTCGACCAACGCGTCATCTTCGAGGGCATTGACTCCGTGGTCGATTCGATTGACACCAATCTCGTTAATGCACTGCCAAATGTGAGTAACGGAATTTTCCTGATCAACATCACAATGCATAGTCAGCTTATACCCCTGCCCCCTGGCATCGGCAAACACATTGCGAAACTTGATTGGCGGATTTTCCTTTTCGTTGGAGTCGAGACCGACACCCAGGATCCATTCACGGTAAGGCTCGGCTTGACGAAGTGCAGTGGCAGCAGATTCGGCTGACATGTCTCGTAAAAAGCATAGGATGAGCTCCGAATAGATTCCATACACTGCCTTGGCGTCATCCTGAGCGCGACGGAGCCCCTTAATTACGGTATCGAATGCGATGTTGCGTGACGTATGGGCTTGCGGATCAAAGAACATCTCAACGTAGACGACGTTTTGGGTTGCGACACGGGCGAAATAGGCTGTGGCCAGGTCGTAGAAATCCTCCTCTGTGATAAGTACACTCATTCCTTCATAGTACTGAGCCAAAAATGATGGGAGGTCATTGAAGTCGTAGGCCGCACGCATATCATTAACGCTGTTGTACGGCAATTGAAGCCCATTTCGCTCCGCCAGTTGAAACTTGAGCTCAGGCTCTAGCGTGCCCTCAACGTGTACGTGAAGTTCGGCTTTCGGAATCGATTTAATAAATTCCTCGATAGTATTCATAAAAATGTCACCCGTGTGTAGGCCCAGACATAGGAAAAATATGTTCGTGGAAAGTCAATCGTGCATCTTTTAGTGTGTCTTTATCTTTTGTGGAAATTCCAGCAAACGCCGTCCAGGGTAATAGAAGCAATAAGAAAACAATTAATGACTTTTTCATGAGCCGACAAATGAAAAATAATTAGCCTCCCTTTGTTGTATCAAACTATAATCCAGTTTAAATCAATATTCAATTCTATATTCCCTAGAAGCAATCATTTATAATTTTACTTGCTTGATCAACATAATCTAGTCGGTCTTTTCCTTCACGATCAATACGTGATTCTAATAATGCGCTTATAATCTCTATCAATATCATTTGCCATTCATTATGATCTAATCTAGGGAACTTTTTCTTTATGGACTCAATCTCTAACAATTTATTAATTATTTTTTCAATAATTTTAGCTAATTCTATCCTGTCTTCAGGTGTTAGCAGACCAATTTCAAAATGACTGTGATTAATTAAATATTTCCACTGATCATTTGAAAACCCATCTCCGACTTCAAAACCTTTAAACATTTCAGAAAATGATTGTTCTGGTGGTCCGGATAATTCACGGAGTTGAGTATCTTCAAGCCAAATAAGGTTTAGTAACGCTGTTGATCTTTCGCCTTTGGTTCTATGATGATTGTCTATGGCTGATTGAAAATATTTAGCTGTAATTTTTTCGGCTTCTTTCAGTTCACCTTTTTCAACCAACCATTTTAATTCATAGAGCATCTCATTTTCTGAACTAAAGTGATTTCCGTTATGTGGCGGATCGAAGGAATAGCGCCCTCGCTCCACTCTCCAAACTCCGCTACCTTCTTCATTAGCTAATTGTGCAATTCTCCGTTCTGACACTCCCCACCTCGCAGCTGCTTCTTTCAAACTGATTGAATTCATATTGAGTTTATATTCTGATTTTCTGAAATTTCAAAAAAGTGTATCACTAGAAAAAGATTGCGACGCACAACCCTCAAACGTTTTTATTCTCTGGAAGAACCTAACCCCCCCTACCATCAGCATTGTCATTCACAGATCACCACTCACGGCAATATTATCAAGTTTGTTATCCAACCACCATCGCCGCCTTTCTTTTTTCTCAGGCTGCTCAGACTGTTCTAAACATTGGAAAAAGTAATCAACTGCTTCGTGCAATTTACACCGCTCCCTTTCTAAGAACTCCACCTGCTGTTCAGTAGTTTTGTGTTGAAGTTCTATGTGAGCAAAATGAAGAGTTCTCACCCTCGAAAGCTCCGTGCAAATGATTTCTTGATATTTAATATCGTCCATCATCTTTACAGTTGAAAGTATTGATTTCACAATCACGGATTACGCCGGATGCAAAGTTTTCCGGTAAATTGCGCATGAGAAAGTTGTTGAATCGTTCAGCTTGTTCAGCATCCGTGCAGCGGTGCAAATGTGATCCGGTGCTTGTTGTTTGCCGGAAAATCTTTTTCAATGTCTCTCGCTCCAAATCCGATACGCATGGCTCAGGATATAAATAATGCCGTGCATTCATGCAGGCTTGCTCATCATTATTAGTCTGTTCATGTAAATATTTGAGCAACTCTGATTTGTGTAGGCGGATCATGTTCCGGTGTTCATCAGTTAGCAACTCTGCCGGAGAGACGGCCAAACGCTCACCAAACATTTCAATCTTGAATCCTGCGTTTTTGATTATTGAAATTAAGATTTCTGCTTTCACAGGTTTTACTCCGCTGTACTTGCTGTACTTAAAATACAATTAAAATAGTTCTGCGTTTCCATTGTTGTTTTTCTCAAAAACTTTTGGATTAAGTACAGGAAGTTCAGGAAGTTCAGGATTTGATTCTGAATTACCATTATTTCCTGTACTTGCTGTACTTGCTGTACTTGTTTTAAGAGTTTTTGAGATTTCAACGTGATATCCATTTTCTTTTCGCTCTTCCGGAAAATCTATTTGAAAACCGGATTCTCTGAGTGCAGGAGCTAAACGGCGCAATTTATCTGCTAGTGCTTTTGGTGTAGTTGGTAATTTTGAATTTTGATCGCTAGCACGTAATTTTTCTAAAAGGTCCTTAAAAGTTCCTTTAGAATCACCTTCTTTAATGACTAATTCTTGAATCAGAGAGCCTAGCGGTGTTGCCTCCAATATTCGCAAAACTGCATTCTTGCGCATTGCAGAAAACTCTTTCAAAAATTTTTCTTCAGGCTTTCCCTGTACTTTATACACAGCTTCGCCTAGAATCCCAAAATCACCAAGTCTCGGCAAATCCTGCGGTGCAATATTAATATCAGGTATTACGCCGAGTGCTTTTGAAAACAGATCCAGTAAGCCACCTAGAATATCTGGAATGGATTTTTCAAAATTCTTCTCAAGTTCTGATTCAACTACCCTGTGTTTCAATCTCGGCAAATTAATATGAATTGTTCTGTCAAGCAAATCCGGTCGTGTAACAAGAACATCAATACCATTCATTAAGACTGGTTTTCGTAGGTCAAGCGCAGCCTCATCACCATCAGTGTATAATTTTCGTGCGGCAAAACCGCCCCCAGTAGAAAGCGAACAAAGAGCATCTTGAAGTACGTTTTTTAGATAAGACGCGTTTTCTATTGTCTGAAGGTGTGAGTTACTAGCTAAAATAAAAGTATCTTCAACTTTTTGTGATATACCTCGAAGTGGAACACGGTTTGGATCAATTAACTTTCGGATAAACTTTGTCATAAGACTTTTCCCGCATCCCTGCTCACCAATTAATTCGAGCAACGGTTGCGTTGTGTTATCTCTGAGCCACTCCAGCAAAAGCACTGTCAATACGCCTTGATAAGCCTTCGGTATGTTTACAAAATCCCATAATTTTGAATAATCACCGCCTCCAAGCGGTTCCGGTAGTGGTCGCATGTTTTGTGATCGATAGAACATAACTTTTGGCTCAGCTACAAGTTCCCAACCATTTTCATTAATCCTCACTACCTGATTTTTTGTATCGCATAAATCAAGAAAATATACTCCGTCTTGTTCAGCAATTCGCAAATACACATTGCGCTCATCTCCTGCACTTCGTGCAGTTCCTTCAAAAATATTGATTGCTGAATTTAAAGACTCTTTTGCGGCAACTAATTGTGAATCCTTCCAACATATTGCCGACACATAATCTCGAAAGACCTTTGAATCAACTTTCAAAATCAATCCGTTTTCGGTGTGGATCCGTACAAATGTTTCTCTGCTGGTATTTAAAAAAAACTCGCAATGCTCATTCATTAAATTAACTATTCTGGCAGCGGTATTTTTTGGATTAATCTCAGATTTTTCTCCGTTGTTTGTATTATTGTCTTTTGGATATTCGCCTGTCCATTTCTTATGTAGGTTACGATAACCCCACTCACAAGAATTATGCTGACAAGCGGCAGTAGTATCACCATTGGCCGCTACTTTAATATGTGCCTTGCCTTTGGCGTGTTGCGCATTTTCCGGACAAACAGAAAGAAGAAATATTGAATCTCCGCCTTTTTCTTTCGATGAGTGCGCTAAATCATTATCATTCAGCAACGAATTGACAGCGGTTAATGATTTCGATTTATCACCATAGTTGACAGGTTGTCCTGTCTTTTGGACTTTTGCATCTGTTTTCCCACTATTTACGCCTGCTTTCTTCGCAAATAGTTTCATGGAGTCAATCATTTTTTTGCCTCCTGTTTTTTTGGGATAGACAATATTTTTGCCATTCGATGTGGATATTTTGGGTGATTATCGCCCTTACAGTTCATTGTGCCTGGCACCCGCATAATTCGAGCAGCGTTGTGTACACTTGTATCAACTACAATCACATCATCGGAAAAATTTTCATGTAATCCGTACAACATATTTTGGACAAAAACAGTGCTTTCTTCATTATTAGGAAGATCAATCGGCAGCAATAAATGCGCTCCATTTCCTGAATCACAGAAAATCGGCTCTGGCCACTTTTCTTTAATAATCCATTTGTGGATTGTTCTTGCTTTATTAAGTGCGGCCTCGTGTTGTTCATCGGTGCTGGAAACACCTGAGGATCGGATTGGGTCAAGATCGATAGGGATAAATTGTCTGCGGATAATATCGCAGTCTGCTGTGGTTAGCTTTGCATATTCTGTTGCTCTGTTTGATCGTCTGGCAATCAAAGCGGGGTTCAGCACATTGATCGGCATATAAATGCCACCTGAATTTTTTGAAGCAAAACTGACAGCCTCAATGAATTTTTCAGGGTCATTAAAATATCCGGAATATATATTTGTTATCCGGTGCTTAAAATCCAAAACTCGTAACTCTACTGGAGCATCTGAATTTCCATTTTGGATTAGATCGAAGTGTTGACGTGTGTCTTCTTCATTAAATTTATCATCCATGATTTTACTTTCGATGCTCATGCACTCAAAAGCAAAACGGCTTGAACTTTCCACCTCGTTTGTAGATAATTCTAAATGAACCGCTTGCCTCGTGCGTTTCGTTTTGGCCTGCGTTTTCCCTTCCGGATTGCGTAGGCCGTTTTTTTTAACGACTATTAAGCAGCAGTGGGTTGTTCGTTAACTCGTTTTGGTCTTCCCGCATTTGCTCCCTGTTCTCGCAACCATTGAAAAAGGCGGCCTTCACTAACAAGCCACTTCCTGCCAAATTTACAGATTGCTCCATGTTCCACCAAAGAATTTTTATGATGAAATATAAGGTGGTGCATTTCGACTGGAGCGCGTCCACTTTTACGGAAGTCGGCAAGTGGTGTTAAAGGGGCTTGGTTGTTGGGGGTATTGTTGGTTTGATCAATTGGGGTATCCATAAGCGTATTCCTGTTTGAATGTTTGAGGAAAAGGCAAAGT
>Ga0208896_1001244_pt1 | contig 12783 bp, 8 predicted proteins | sample ETNtaG_27_FD_185778 | JGI IMG/M metagenome (GOLD analysis project Ga0208896, IMG submission 185778) | Marine microbial and viral communities from oxygen minimum zone, Eastern Pacific Ocean - ETNP201406SV63 (SPAdes) (version 2) | ecosystem: Environmental > Aquatic > Marine > Oceanic ... | reverse complement strand
ATTACTAATCATATTGCTATTTAATCGGTAGTATCAAGTTCTGTACTGTTTGATGCACAGCATTTTTTTGTGCCACAGGAACAGCAGCAACCTCTACCAGTCCAGCCTCGAATGACGAAACCAAGAACTATCAGCGGCAAGCCCAGTACTCCGCAGTTACACGTAGCAGCAACAAAGCATCCACCAAATATTGCTGTGCTGAGTAAATATGCACCACCAACAAAACAAACCAAATCTAATAGTACATACAAGTAGCAGCACCATTTATTGTTATATTTTCCTTTCATAATATCCTTCCTGTAAATAGTATTTTCGTTAATTAGTTCTGTAATTTAAAGAATAATTGTGTTACGAGAATGGATTAGTTTGAAATCATCTGGATACTCGTGATAGTGATTGGTACGTTAAACTATGATTTAAACACCTCTGGGTCAAATAGCCCCGCAGCAGCGGGGTTTTTTGTTTCCCCCACATTGTTGGATAATTTTTTGTAGATTTATGCATGAGAAATTATATACTATATCTAACTATTGTATTTTCTACATCTATAATTAATGGTCAAGATTCAGATTTTAGTGTTAAAAAATTAAAAGTGGGCGATATCGCACCAAATTGGTCACTTAAATCTGAATCAGGTAGGTTTGAATTCCTAAAGAACTGGACAGTAAAGAAAAATAGACAATTACGTAAGCCTTCAATTCAACCTAATAGATATGTTGTTCTTTTTACTTTTTTTGCAACATGGTGTCCTCCATGTGTAGAGCAATTACAACCACTTGAAGAGGTTTTTCAAAAGTACAAAGATGAAAAGATTAAATTTTTTATTATTGATGAAACTGACCCTACGTCAGATGCGCCTGATACAAAAACATTACTTTCTGATAAAAATATTAATATTCCGCACATAAAAGACAATTGGAAGGTTGCAAGGAAATATGGAATAAAAGGAATCCCAACAATATTTATAATTGATAAATTTGGAACTATTCAAAACATTCGTGTTGGTTTTACTAAAGAAGAAGAAAATTTAGTGGGTGAACTCTCTGAAATCATTGACCAGAGGTTATTAGATAAATAACACCCCGTCCCTTCAAATATAGCAGGATAATTATTTTTTAGAATTGATCAGGTGGTGAGCATGGATATGACCCAATAAATAAAACGATGCATGGAATTTTTATCGCAAGTGGCCCCGGGTTAAAAGATGGTCTTACGGTGGGGTCTTTTAGAAAAATTCACACGTACAAGATTATTGCGTATATTTTAGACCTCGATACACTAGAAAATGATGCAAGCTTTGACAGTATATCTGTCATGTTCAAATAATCAGTCTGATTTAAAAATATAAGATATTGATTTTGTAAATTTGCTAGTGTCTTATTTATTATTCATCAAATAGAGATCAGAAATCAATTTTGTAACACTTGTGTAACTTATAGTGTACCTCCGAATTTGATCTATCGTATAAATGCTGATATTATTAGACTTAAGCAGTATAGCAAATGTACTTAAAATCCATTGGGCTGTAAAGCCGTGCCGGTTCGAGTCCGGCCCCGGGTACTTTAGGTGGCTTAGAATAAGGATTAGGATTAGGAATTTGGATGTTCTTTATTCCTAATCCTTATAAATTAAGGGCGACTGCATTATCCGCCTTTCGTGGGAAGGTATGGGACTCCGCGAGGTCGCCCTCGACGTTATACTAGCATATTCAGTATATTCATCCCCGTGAGTCAGCGCACAAACATACTATTTATGTTATCTTTTATTGTTGGCTGTAATGATGGTAATAAAAAAAACACCCCAATAAATGTATATGAGCTCGATTGGACGATAACTGAACCAGCAGCGGATGTGGATATTTTTGAGGGTTATTTTTCCAAATATGTAAATATTTATGGCATCCACATTTTTGCTACAACTACTACTGCTAATATCAAGATAAACCACGCTGCAAATGTGCTGGCCCAATATATTGATAATGATGAAGATGGCACCCCGGATAACCAAGCTGTTTTGGATTCACTTATAAAATACCATCCATCCCTGGTGATGTTCGCCACAGAGAACCAGGCTGAACAGTTTTTTGACGATCCCTCTGAAACAGCCATGGAGATGTTTGACAACGGCCAGCTCATAGCCCAGGACTTGTATGGGGAAGAAACAATCCTCCCCGGTACAAGCAATCGCTTTGACGCCAGCCTCGAGGAGATCTGGCATTTAGTCACCAATGGTTATATGATGGTTTATCCTGATGTTTTTGGTGATTGGGCTGGAACAGACATTGCAAATAATATGGACCTGGCTCGGGGCGGGCATTTTACATCCATCCCCAATAATTACCCAGAAGCAGCGTGGTACCATTATGATGACTGGACCTGTGATTACGGATGCATGGTAGTGGAATATTTTTATTGGGCATTGACAACATTGCTTGGCGCTCAATCAGACCCTGACCGCTGTGCAGATATAAGTGTTGAATGGGAGTTATGCACTGCTGATCAACTGGAGTCTGGTGACCCGGGAATGTTTTCATTGTTGACCGATCCTCAATACAATTTGCCTACAGTCCTCCCGGACGGCTCTTACGGAAATTGAATTGAATAATCCTGCCTTTACCATTGCCATTGCCCTGGCCATGGGTATGATTGCCCAATCTGCTGCCCGGCATATCAAAATCCCCGGTATTGTATTATTATTGCTGTGCGGTGTGGTATTAGGCCCTGATGGTATCAATATCATCCGTCCTGATCTACTGGGGGATGCGCTGCCAATACTTGTAGGCTTTGCTGTGGCAGTTATTCTATTTGAAGGTGGAATGAACCTGCGCCTTGCCCGGCTGCGCCAGGAAGGAAGGACCATTCGCCAACTCATTTCCATAGGTGCTTTGGTTACCGCAATTGGTGGAACATTAACGACAAAAATATTTCTGGATTGGGACTGGAACACTGCGATCCTATTCGGAATTTTAGTAATTGTAACAGGTCCAACGGTTATAACACCACTGCTGCGACGCATCAAACTCCGCCAATCCGTAGCCACCGTTTTGGAAGCGGAAGGCATATTACTGGACGCCATCGGTGCTATCGTTGCTGTCGTGGCCCTGGAAGTGGTGGTGAGCCCTTCGGGATTTACATTTTTAGCAAGTCCCTTTATTATTTTAGGCCGTCTTTTTGTTGGCGGCTTGATTGGCATCATCGGCGGATTTATTATGGCCTGGCTGTTGAGTATTCGCAAGCTGGTCCCGGAAGGTTTGGAAAATGTATTTACTCTTTCCCTGGTTTTTGCACTGTTCCAGATTTCCAATGTATTAAGCCATGAAAGCGGTATCGTAGCCGTGACCATTGCCGGTATGGTTGTAGGCAACCGCAAAACAATCGTGCGCCGGGAATTGATGGAATTCAAGGAGCAGATGACGGTGATGCTCATCGGCATGCTGTTCATACTTCTGGCTGCCGATGTCCGCATGAGCGCTGTATTGTCTTTGGGCTGGGGAGGGATCTATACTGTTTTAATCCTGATGTTTGTCATTCGCCCATTGAACATATTTACCGGTACGGTCAATTCTAAGCTTACAATTAAGCAGAAAATATTACTGGCCTGGATCGCACCCCGGGGAATTGTAGCGGCAGCTGTGGCGTCTTATTTTGCAATTGAACTGGAAAAACACGGTATAGACGGATCTCAATTAAGGGCTATGGTCTTTCTATTGATCGCAATTACCGTTTTATCAGCAGGGTTAACCGGCGGATTCGTGGCCAAACTCTTGGGCTTAAAACGTCAAAGCGAGTATGGTTGGGTGATTTTGGGTGCCAACGCTGTAGGGCGGAGATTGGCTGCAACCCTGCAGAGTGGGGGAGAAGATGTGGTCATTATTGATACCAATCCCAGCTTATGCCGGCTGGCAGAAAAAGATGATCTTAAAGTCATATACGGAAATGGTTTAGAAGAACATATATTATTGCGGGCTGAAATTGATATTCGTAAAGGTGCTATTGGACTTTCCGAAAATGAAGAAGTAAATATGCTTTTTGCTCAACGGGTCAAAGAAGAAGGAAAGGTACCTGAAACGTTTATCAGCATTAAACGGGATGATGAAGGTGTAACAGCAGATATGGTAGCTGAAGTAGGCGGCAATATTCCTTTCAGCCGTGCCCGGGATTTGGAAAAATGGTCTGTCTGGATTCGCCGTGATCAAGTGGAAACAATTTCATTAATTTGCCAATCAGAAGATGAAGTATCTGCCGGTGATGCCTTTGGCAAGGAAACTGAAGGTGTTTTGATTCCATTAACGTCTACCCGCAGTACCAAAACCATACCCTTGGGTCATTTAACAGAATTAAAAAAAGATGATCAAATCACATGCCTGGTTCATGCTGAAAAAATGGAATTATTCAATACTTGGCTGGCTAGCAGTGTTCTTTCCAAGTAGTTAGGATGATCAAAAAATTATTACCACTATGCATTGTTGTCACCTGTGCACCTTATTATATATCGGATAATGATATACCGGATGAAGTCAAAATTGTATCAGTGGATTATCCCTTATACGATGGTAAACGTATACGTTTTACCGGAAACGATACCAATTACAGGCCGTCATCCATCAGCGACAGACAGCATTATATGTGGGAAGAATTAGCAGAACAGAATGGAATAGTCATTGGTGAATTTGAACTTCCATACGGTCGTTACTATATAATTGAAATGGATGACTTGAAATTAATTAAAATACCCAGTGTCATTTTTTTAAATGTGATTATTTTTACTGAAGAAAATGAATATAATTTTTAATAAGCATTGGCTATAATTACTTTCTTAAGGTGAGTATGTTAAAAGCAGTTTGTCTGCAAATATCTGCCATAATATATTCCGAGCCACAATTTTCTCTATTAAATGACGGATCAATCTAAAATTATTTGCAAAATAATCCTGTTTTGTTTTGCAGCACAAATATCTCTAGCTGGTACTACAGGTAAACTGGTTGGCCGGGTCACAAGCAAAGTATCCGGCGAACCCCTCATTGGCGCCAACGTTATAGTTGAGGGAACTGGTATTGGTACGGCAACAGATACCGAAGGCAGATATGTAATCCTGCAAATACCTCCGAGGGAATATGATATTCGCTATACCATGATTGGTTATCAGGATGTCATTATGCGTGACGTTCGCATTCGTGTTGACTTGACTACGACGATTGATACTGAATTGAATGAAGGTGTCATCGGTATGGAAGCGGTAGACGTAACCGCCGAACGGCCCATGGTACAGGTAGATGTAACCTATTCCCAGGCAAGCATTAGCAGTGATGAATTCGAAATGCTGCCTGTCGAAGAATTCGAAGATGTAATTGCCCTGCAGGCTGGTGTGGTAGAATCGGGTGGTGATCTGCATGTCCGCGGTGGCCGCGGCGGCGAAATCGCTTATATGATTGATGGTATCACTGTTACTGATCCGTTCAACGCTGGAATGGCTGTTGAGATCGAAAATAATGCCATTCAGGAACTACAATTCATCAGCGGTACGTTTAATGCTGAATATGGTAAAGCCATGTCCGGTATTATCAACATTATTACCAAGGATGGTGATTTTAACAGATATAATGGGAATGTTTCTGTAAATGGAGGCAGTTATTTTACTGATGGTACAAAGATGACAGTGGATCTTTTAAATGATAATGGTAACCTTGTCGAAGATTCAACTATGAATTTATTTCCTCATTTGGACTCATTCAAACCAACGACAATAAAAGATATACAAGGAAGTATCAGCGGTCCAATTTTACCAGGAAAACTTTCTATTTTTGCTTCAGGAAGAATTAAAGAAAATAGCGGATATTTATTTGGCCAACGATTGTTTGTTCCCACCTCACATGTTTGGAATCCCTTAACCAATGATTATGATCTCATGACACTTGCCGATGATACAACAGGTGGCTATTGGGATCAGGTTGGAGATGCTCCTCCAGATTCTGCTCTAGTAAGGTTGAACTGGTCTAAACAGGAAACAGGCCAGGTCAAATTTTCCTGGCGCGTATCACCACTGATAAAACTGGCATACAATTTTATGGGCAGCAGGACTGCCTCTCAAGGCTATTCAAAAGCTTATTTATGGAACCCGGATGGTCGTTCGCACAGCTTTACTGAACAAATGAATCATAGTTTAAGGCTGGATTATAGTATAAATGCCACAACCTTCTTCAATGCAATGGTTTCACAATCGAAAAAAAATTATAAAAGCCATTTAAGTGATGATCCCGATTTTCAACTGGATCAAGAAGTAGCAGTAATAGATACATTCACTTGGGGTGATTATACAATTTATGATACTTCCTGGGTTTTAGATGCGGATCTATATAATGTGAACCCCAATGTTGGAAATTTGTCACCTGGTAACAATTATTTACTTGGTGGCGAGAGCATGGGCTTTTATGATCGAACATCCACGATCACAACGCTCAAGTTTGAAGGTACGAGTCAGCTCAACCGGTTTCATCTTGTGAAAGCTGGTTTAGAAAGCCAACTTACGAATATGAAACTTCAAGATGTTACGATCATCTACAATGACTTTAGAAACCAACCGAATGTTCCCAACGTCAATGGTGTAAATCATAATACTTATGGACCAGCACCGTGGGATCAAAATTCTGAAGGACGGAATCCTGTAGAATATGCTGCTTATCTGCAGGATAAGATTGAGTTTGATGACCTGGTAATGAATGTTGGCTTGCGTTGGGATTATTTTGATCCCGACTGGAAAACATTAAATGATGGTTCTGACCCTAATATTAATGATCCAGTAAAACCAATAAATATTTTCTTTGACCTTGATGGTGACTATGAAATATCTGAAGAAGAAATGTATTATGGGTATATCAACAATTCATTTAAAACAGTTGCTGATAGGTTAGAGAGCAATGCTTTTGGTGAGCCATGGTTTAAAAAAGTTAAAGCTAAACAGCAATTGAGTCCGCGTTTCGCATTGGCATTCCCAATCACCGACACCGGATTCTTACACGTTTCTTACGGACATTTTTTCCAGATGCCTACATACAGTTATATATATACAAATCCGGAGTTCGAGGTGACACCAGGCAGCGGAACATCTGCAACCATGGGTAATGCGGATATTAAGCCCGAACGGACGACTCAATATGAAATAGGTTTCTCTCAACAGATCGGTAACGATATCGGCATCGAAGTGACAGGCTTCTATAAAGATATTCGAAATCTGAATTCCACAAAAATAGTCAATTCATTCGTGGGTGGTGATTTGTATGGACTTTACATTAATAGAGATCATGCAAATTCTAAAGGAATAACATTAGCCCTTTCAAAAAGATCTACAGGTAAAATTTCAGGAAATATTGATTATACATTCTCTATAGCAGAAGGGGTTGCCTCGGATCCTGCAGCGGCATTCTTGGATGAGCAGTCAAATCTTGAGCCGGAAAAAATGCTTGTACCACTGGATTGGGATCAACGTCATACTCTGAATACCACATTAACATACCATCCAGTAAAGAATTCGGGTATCAGTCTGATCTACAATTATGGAAGTGGACTCCCATACACATCTCAATTTGCGGGTGTGCGCACATCATTTGAGAATAATGCCCGCAAGCCCAGTACGATGAACGTAGACATGCGCAGTTATTATAATTTTAATATAAGCGGTATACGATTTGCTTTGCATTTAAATATTTATAATCTGTTTGATATTCGTAATGAGCTATATGTGTTTAGCGATACAGGCCGTTCAACGTATACTTTAGTTCCAACATATACTCCACAGCTCAGCGGTCGTCAACTTAATACGCTAGATCAATACCTCATGAGCCCAGCAGACTTTTCCAGCCCACGTCAGATCAAATTTGGAATGAGTGTAAGTTTATAGTATGAAAAAATTCTTGATCCTTGTTTTTATAACGAGCCTCGTTCTCGGACAGATTCCATCCAAGTACGGCAATAGTGTGATGGAACACAGAGCAAAAATGGATGCGCTCATGGACGTTACTGACCGCAAATATGCTGATCATAACGGCAACCGCGTTTTATGCAGAATTTATAATTATGGCATGATCGGTGACTTAAGCAACAATGTGTCTGGTGTATATCCCTATGGAACAAGCCACTCTTATTTTTATGAGTTCACACCGGTTATTGCTGCCAGCGTTGTTGATGAAAATGGCTATCGCGTGCATATTATTTCTGATGGGCCAAAAGGATTGACGGATAACTCACCCGAAGGTTACCAGTGGGGGTTTGAGCCATTGACAGGCTATGCGAACCCGAACCAGGAAATATTAGCCCTGACTAGCAATGAAGATTCCTGGCCGGAATCATGGCCGGATAAAGATGATGATTGGAATGGCTTTTGGAACGGTCAATATGGAAAATATGTGAGAGCTGATCAAGAAACATTCTATGTCATGGATGACTACTACAACGACGAATTTGATTACTACCCAGACTCTACAGACGCAGGTCAATCTGAACGAAGAGGGGGACTTGGGGTTGAGCTGCAGGTACGCGGATATCAATGGAATCATCCGGCCGCTGAAGATATAATCATTTTTACTTACTGGATCAAAAATGTAGGCACCTCAACCCTGGATAGTGTGATTTTTGGCATGTACGGCGATGCCGACGTAGGCGGTCCCAGCAGTTTCAGTGATGATGATGCCTGGTTTGATATAGATAATGATATTGTTTACCAGTGGGACCATGATGGCTGGAGTACTTCCTATGGCGGTTTTGATCCAGTTTACTTTGGCTGGAGCTTCTTAGAATCTCCGGGAAATCCAAATGACGGCATTGATAATGATGGTGATGGCATGGTGGATGAAAGCCAGTTTGACGGCATTGATAATGATGGTGACTGGCTGGCAGAAAGAGATGATATCGGTGCCGATGGATTAGGCGAATATCATTATGAATATCCCGGTCCTGACGCGGATGGTAGTGAAGGTAATGGAATTCCAGATTTAGGTGAACCTAATTTTGAGTACACAGATAATGATGAATCAGACCAGATAGGTTTGACCAGCTTTTATTCTGCTCCATATCCTAGTATTCAACCACATAACGATGAGGTCATGTGGAGCCAGATGCAGCCCGGACAATTTGATGTTCCTTCACAAAATATTGATCAAACATATCTTTATGGATCTGCTTTTATCTCATTGGATCCGGGTGAGCAAAAGAAATTTGCCGTGGCCATGGTCTTCGGTAATGATTTTGATGACATTTTACGCAACACTGTCACCATGCAGAATATCTATGATAATGATTATAACTTTGCCAAGCCGCCGATCAAGCCGACAGTGAATGTAACCTCCGGCAACAAAAAGGTAATTCTCTCATGGGATAGTAAAGCTGAAAATTCTCTGGATCCCATCTATGGTAGAGACTTTGAGGGCTACCGCATTTATCGCAGTACAGACCCTGGGTTCATTGATGCGTACGTTGTTACTGATACATACGGAAACATCACATTTAAAAAACCGCTGGCAGTATTTGACATAGTAGATAGTCTTAAAGGTCCACATCCAATAGGATTTAACGGCGTGCAGTTCGACATGGGCACGGATTCAGGTTTAGAATATCTTTATGTGGATTCGAACCTCATCAATGGTCAAAAATATTATTATGCTGTAACTGCATTTGATAAAGGTTACGATCTGGACTTCTATGATCTAGGTTTTAGTGAAGCTGAACATCTATTACCCATCGCTCCCTCAGAATGTTCTATCATTGTTGATCTGGATCGCAAAGGGCATGTGGTCAACTTGAGTGAGAATGCCGGCATTGCTTTGCCAACAGCACCAGCCGCAGGATATATACCACCAAATACAAATGAGGATGGCAGCAGTATTGTGGTGCATGATGTAGGATCATCTACCGGCATCATCGAGTTGGAAACAATCATCTTTGAAGATATTCCAGATAGCAAAACATATACTATAGAATTCGAAGAGATCGAAGCACAGCCCAAGATACAATATAATATTAGAGATGAAGAAGAGAAGCTAGAGAACGTTGTGTTTCTAGGTGGTATAGCCAGTCTGGAATACAGCAATATTGATTCGTCCTCTTTTGTACTGACAAATGTGGACGGCTCGGTTGAATATTCTGATACGGTTGATTTTAGTGCTGACTATGAGAGCGGAATTCTTGCCATAGATTCATTGAGTATCATTGCCGAAGGGGTTCAATATGCTGCTTCCTATAAATACTATCCAATTTATCAGAGTAAATATTTAGATGGCGAAAATGATAATAAAATTTTTGATGGCATGCAGGTAAAACTATATAATGCTCCTCTAGGTGTGAACAATGATCAATCTGGCTTTACCATTGGCAACAGTAACTATACCTGGGAGATCATTGATTCTCGTGTTTTTCCTGCTGACTTCGAGATTACTTTTGAGGGAGATATTGGAGATTCTGTTAATGCAGATAATTACAATGTAGCCGCTCCGTTTTTTATAGAAAACGTTACTCATGGTGATACCATGGGCTTCCGCGTTTTTGATCAGGACGGTGATAATGAATGGGATAGAGAAGAACCTATATTGATCATGCCCTATGAAGGTATGATAACTCCATATATGTTTGTTGTGTTTGATCCTTATGCAAATGTTACAACTCTTATTGATCTAGGAGATACGACTGTTATTGATACAGCGTTCGATGAGATTGAGGATGTTGAAAAAGGCGATGTTTTTAGGATCACTATCAATATTCCTTTTGCTGAAGATGATATATATCATTTCACCACTATTTCTTCGAGAATCAGCAATGCATTAGCCAAAGATGAGTTGCAGGATATTGCCGTAGTCCCTAATCCATATGTAGTCGCAGCTGCTTGGGAGCCAAGGCTTACTGTTGAATCTGGTCGCGGAGAAAGAAAACTTGATTTTATTAATCTGCCTGCAGAGTGCACTATCAAGATATTCACCTTGAATGGGTATCTTGTCAATACAATAAAACATCAAAGTATTAATGAGAACGGTACCTATTCCTGGAACATGCTCTCCAAGGATGGCCTGGAACTTGCGCATGGATTGTACATCTACCATGTTGAGGCAGAAGATATCGGTGAGTTCACAGGAAAATTTGCGTTGATCAAATGAAAAAATTCCGTACAAACATGATGACACTGCTGCTGTCCACATTATTGGTGGGGCAGAGCAATGTGGGCACGACAGCCGCGTCTTTTCTGGAAATTGGTATAGGTGCGCGCTCTTTGGCTATGGGCGGCGCATTCACTGCTGTAGCCGATGATGCCACAGCGTTATACTGGAATCCGGCCGGAATAACTAATATTTTGCGACCTGCAGCTCATTTTTATTATGCCCCATGGTTTGTGGATATAGATTTTACTCATGGCGCCGCAGTGGTTCCCTTGGGCCGCATGGGGACCATCGGATTGTCCATTACCTCTGTTACGATGGGAGAAATGAAAGTACGTACCCTGCAGGTTCCAGAAGGAACCGGTGAATTGTTTGAGGTTAGTAATCTAGCGCTGGCCACAACCTACGCCAGGAAACTCACTGACAGGTTCTCTTTTGGATTGAACATCAAATTAGTCCAGGAAAAGATATGGCATATGAATGCCAATGTTATCGCAGCTGATGTTGGTTGTTTATTTGTGACAAAGAATAAAGGTATCCGTATTGGTATGAGTATATCCAATTTTGGCGGCAAAATGAAGTTAGAGGGGTATGATACTGAAAGAGATTTCGATATTGATGAAACCATCTTTGGTAATAATGATAAAATTGACTCACATTTAGACACACAGGGCTGGCCGTTACCATTGGTATTCAGGGCAGGAATCAGTAAAGATGTATTAGATGATAAGATGCATAAGCTGACGCTCGCCGGTGATGCAATCCATCCCAATAATAATTATGAATATTTAAACCTGGGTTTGGAATATACCTTCATGGGTATTGGTTCTGTACGCGCCGGTCAATCTTATGTCTTTTTAGAAGAGCACGAAGAGGATGATAAGCGGGAAGAAATGACAAATCAATTTACCATTGGTGCAGGGTTGAACTATAAGATTCCACGTGGTCCGCGCATCCAACTGGATTATGTTGTCCGTGACTTTGGTGTGCTTAAGAGCGTAGGTAGTTACTCTCTAAATATTTCTTTTTAATCCTCTTATACTATGCCTGAACTGCCGGAAGTTGAAACAGTTGTTAGGCACCTTAAACCTGACCTGGTCGGTCAAAAAATACTATCATTTCAATCCATTTGGCCCAAAGTCCTTGGAAACGTACACAAAAAATACTTCAATGATGTAATAGTAGGCAGGAATATCCTTGATGTAAATCGACGAGCTAAATTTATTGTTCTGCACCTTGATAATGGGTTTATCCCTATTCACCTGCGCATGACAGGGCGGTTGTACACCAATGACACTATTCCCACTGCAAAACATATATCTGCTGTATTCCGCTTATCTGACAAGATGTTGATTTTCCAGGATACACGCAAATTTGGGCGCGTCTATTGGTATGATCAATGGGCAGAGTTTGATCAAAAACACGGTGTTGAACCATTGGGAGAATTGTTTACTAAAAATTGGCTGCAGCAGTCATTACAAGGCAGGAAAAGACAGGTGAAAGCATTGCTCCTGGATCAACGCATTATTGCGGGACTGGGTAATATTTACGTGGATGAAGCGCTGTGGTCAGCCCGTATACATCCCTTAATCTCTTCGAACAATATTTCTTCCGTTAAATCAAATAGATTACATGAATCAATTAAAGTT
>Ga0208896_1001222_pt1 | contig 12886 bp, 5 predicted proteins | sample ETNtaG_27_FD_185778 | JGI IMG/M metagenome (GOLD analysis project Ga0208896, IMG submission 185778) | Marine microbial and viral communities from oxygen minimum zone, Eastern Pacific Ocean - ETNP201406SV63 (SPAdes) (version 2) | ecosystem: Environmental > Aquatic > Marine > Oceanic ... | reverse complement strand
GCACAGCGGGAGGATCGTATAGAAATTGATCAGACCGTGACCAAGCAGGTGTATATGGTCGATGAGATCAGAGAAATAGCTGGCATTACCGATATAGATGATATAATGGATCTGCAGGCAGACGTAGTCGATAACAATATCCGTGGCGGACGTGATGGTGAATCATTGTACCTGATCAATGGTGCGACCATTGTTAACCCTCTCAGCAATCGACGGGCCTATACACCAATGATTGCAGGACTGCAGCAAGTAGAGGTTATCACCAGCGGTTTCAGTGCTGAATATGGCAATGCGCAATCTGGTGTTATCAATATGGTGCCAAAGGAGGGTAGCAGTAAGTGGGTTATTCGCGGTGATTTTAGTGGTACACTGCCACACGCTAGAAATTGGGGTGGTAATTACTATGATATGGAAGATAATTCTCCGTTTGATATTTTTTATAGTGGCCCAGAGACATGGATGAATTCGGATCCGAACGACCCTTCCCTGGCTTTTTTCACAAATTCTACGCCAAACTGGACTAAGTATATGCCGGAAGAAATGACACTTGAAGACAGTCTCAAGTTTGCTGAGTTAGCCTATAAACAATTTTTGGGTTATGCACGTGAACTTGGTATTGATAATGAGAGTAAAACAGATTACCGTGTCAGCCTATCCTTGGGAGGGCCTATATCTTCCAGATCCCGAATATTTATGACCGGATCACAACAAATTGAGCATGAAAAATTGCCTACAGTATGGCCAAAACGTAAGCGCCAAGTTATGGCAAACTTAACCAATGACATAGGTTCTTTAGATAAACTGCATCTATCACTCAATTATTATAATGGATTTGATAATACGATTTCGCCAGGGATTGGCGTCCCCTACTTGTTTGAACTGGAACATAAAAATATTTATCATGAAACAAACGTATTAGAGTCAGGGGTCAGATATATACATGTCTTTTCACAGGCGGCACTGTTAGAACTGAATGCTCGGTATCTATATACGGATGATCAAGACCATATTGCGACGCGTGAACCTGGTGTATATCTCATTAAAAATGCGAATAGCTATATAACTAAATATTCAGCTCCTGGAGGATTGACCAATAATATTTTTGCAAAGAATCGTGGAGGAAGTACCACCAAAACATTCAGCCTGTCTGGTTTTTACACCCACCAAATAAATAATAGTATTCTGTCAAAGTTGGGCTGGCAGTACAACCTGTATGATTTAAATGTTAATAGGGAACAGGGTATTGATAACCCCGGCAGTGTATCCATATTTAAATTTAACGGGAATCCGTTCGAAGGTGCGCTATACGCTCAGAATAAGCTGGAGTTTCAGGGAATGATCGCAAACCTGGGACTGCGATACGATATTTACGATTTTGACAATGATTATTATTCTGATATATTTTCTCCTCTTCGTAATCCCGAGTATAATCCTGACCCGTCAATCCCATACAATGAGCGAGAGCCATACTATGACATGGATAAAGCATTGGAAACAAAATCAAAAACTTTTACAAGCATACAGCCGCGTATTGGATTGGCATACCCTGTATCTGAAAAAACAGTTGTACATGTCAATTATGGGACCTTTACCCAGCGGCCAGACTTTACAAAAATATTTGATAATTACATTACAACAAGTCTCGGCGATGAAACTGAATCCTTTACAGTAAGTCGATTAGGAAACCCAAGATTACGTCCGGAAAAAACAACAGCCTATGATCTTGGTTTTGTACGATATATTACAAGGCTTAGCTCAGTCCTGGAAGTCAGTGCCTATTACAAGGATGTAAAAGATCTTGTGCAACATGTTTATTACGAGGATGAAAAAGGAAATCTCTACGAAACGTTTGCCAATCGCGAGTATGCCGATATTAAAGGGTTCCATACAAGCTTTGAAAAGCGACATGGGGATTTCACGGTAATTATGCGCTATAATTTTCAAGTTGCGACAGGTAAAAGTGCTACCCCTTTTGATGCAGATATCAAATATATAGAAGACCCGGATGAAGGTGAGCTTCCGGTTGAGTTACCAGATCCAGAGGATGAATATCTCAATTTTGATCGAACCCATCGATTTGTATCCAATTTCAGCTATAGAACAGGAAGAGACAATGGTCCCATAATTTTTAAGGATTTTCGGCCCTTGTCTGATTGGGTACTTAGTTTGAGATATTCTCTCCAAAGTGGGCGTCCGTACACATATGATGATGGCGGTCTAGGTGTCAAGTTCAACAAGCGTACACCTGTTTTTCATAATGTTAAGCTTAGAATGCAAAAAATGCTTCGGCTAAAACAAACGAGATTGTCAGTTTATGTGGAAGTTTATAACCTATTGAACCAGAGGGATTATGCCTATGCATTGTTTGATAATGCAAACGCTGTGACACGGTGGGAAACGTATTATGATGATGATGAAACCAATGATATTGGCGATCCGATGCTTTTCGATGATTGGGACCCATTACTATATCGACAAGAACTTATTTTTCTGCGAAACACACCACGATACTTTAAGCTCGGTCTGATAATAAACTGATGATAAGACTGCAAGAAGCAATGGCTGCCTGTTTACATATTGTGTTTGAGAGCGCACGAGTAATTGCTGTGTTGATTTCAGTACTGATTTGGAGTAGTTGCGAGGATGAATTAATTGAACACAATGAAGGCGACCTGGCAGTTTTGCAGGACATTATTGACCTGAACGATCTGCAGTCAAGGGAGCCTATGCTGGTTGATTTGAACGGTAATGATGAGATGGATGGGTCTGAGCCATTTGATGACTTAAACGGGAATGGTATTTGGGATCTTGCGGAGCCATTTGACGACTTAAATGATAATGGTATTCGCGATGAGGGAGAGAGCTTTTTTGATTTTGACGGAGATGGTGTGTATGATGTGGGAGAACCATTTTCTGATGATAATAACAATGGTGTCTACGACGATGTGGAGCCATTTGACGACTTAAACGGGAATGGTATCTGGGACCTGGGAGAAGATTATGATGATTGGGGGCTGGATGGTGTTAACTCAACAGATGACTATGGGGAAGGCAATGGCATCTGGGACCAGGAAATCTATATTGATTATGATGCTGATGGAATTAGAAATAGTCCATTAGTGATAGAACCCCTGGGCCTGGGCATTCAGCACTGGCGGAATGGCCGCCTGGTATATCTGTGGCTGTCTAATCCTCGCGTATCAAAGCTTCCGGGATCAATTGATGTGTTAGCAGAGCTTGAAGAATTACACGTTATAAATACTTACTTGGATTCGCTTCCATCAGAGATCGGGAATCTGTTTAAATTAAGTGAGCTCCGGCTAGAGTATACCAGGCTTGCCCAATTGCCTGAGTCGATTGGCAATCTTACTGGGCTTCAGGTTCTTCGAGTTCAGCACAGTTTTTTAGATCAGGTTCCATCTTTTATTAATGAACTTGTTGGGCTCAAAGAATTATGGTTAAAAGGGAATACTATCACAGGCATTGATAATCTTAATTGTGCTCTGGCCGAACAGTTAGACGTGTTATCTATTCAGGAAAATTCAATTTGTCCTATGCCTGAAAGCTTGTCTGATACAAATGGAAACAGGACCTGGGATGCTTCTGAGGAATTTACGGATGAAAATGAAAATGGAATTTGGGATGCAGCAGAAGAGTTTAGCGATGCAAATGGAAATGGAATATTGGATGAGGGTGAGGAATTTACGGATGAAAATGAAAATGGTGTATGGGACCCTGCTGAGGAATTTACGGATGAAAATGAAAATGGTGTATGGGACCCTGCTGAGGAATTTTCAGATTTTGGATTGGATGGAATCGCAGACACCGGCGATGCAGGCGAAGGCAATAGTGTGTGGGATTTCTGGGATCATCCGGAATGTCTCGCTGGCTCCATTACAGATCAGGAATGCACACAGTGATGAATACAAAGAATTCAGTTAAAACCGCATTTATACTGCTGATAATCAGCCAATCGCTGCTGGCTCAGCGCGAATATATTGTCCACGATCGTGGCATGCTTCACGAATCAGTGTTTAATAATGGTATTTTGTCCCAGCCCCTGAAAAATAACGGAATAGAATGGTCGGCCCAACCCATGTTTGAATGGCCGGGCCGGTCAAATACAATTGTGGAAGGTGTTGAATACGATGGTCAGCATAATTCCCTTGGTGGCGGTATTCATATTGCGGTCAATTATCCCGGTAGTCTGGGATATAACGATAAAAAGTTCGCCTTCTGCGGCATGATTGGCGACGGAGGACCTGAGACCAGTGTTGGGGTCTGGACCTTTCCAATCAGTTTTTATGAAGTACGGAACTATCCACTACTGGATGATGGCAGTCTGAATCCTGATTTTGATCCCAATGAAGCTGAGCAGATTATATATGCGAAATGGGCTACCAGTGTGGGGTTGACAGTGCAGCGTACGACCAGATCATACAGTTACCCTGATTATGATGATATTGTTCTCCATGAATATGAATTTGAATTCACCGGAAATACCGATATGGACCCAACCACCATTGAGATGGACACGGTGGATACACTGGTGGATGTACTCATTTATTTTGCACAGAGTTTTGCTCCGTCTATGTATGGCTATCAGCGTCACTATAATGAATGGAAATGGAAACCCGGTATATTCCAGGGGGATAACTGGGCATCATTTGACCCTGATTACTGGCTGGCGTTCAATATGGACTGTGAGACGGGAGGTGATTTTGACCTGGCCGGGAAACCGGAACCGACTCCGGAATTATTTCAGGAGTTTGCCTCCAGCGGGGAAAATGGCGGTGGTTTCGCCAGTCCGGCTGCAGTTGGCTATACCATGCTGTATTATGATCAAAACCATCTGACTGTGTTTGATGGACCTGATTCAACTTCCGTTAACAGTGAATATGGGCCAACAGGACAGGAACTGGACGATCAGTTCCGCCTCAAACAGCCCTATCACACTTATCTGACTCATGGCTGGTTTTCATCCGCAGTAATTATGGCTAATGGTAGACCACATTTGAGGATGGGCCCGCGTGCAAACGGATTTTACAATGAAACTGAAATCGAAGACTGGGGCCTGAATCCCGCATGGGTAGGCCGCGCACAGTTCAAGCATAGTAATTCGGATTATCCCGGCCGTAGTTTTGCTTTTGGTCCTTATACTTTATCCAAGGGAGATACACTAGAGTATTCCTTTGCCCAGGTAGCAGGCTATGGCGCAGATGCTACAAAGCAATACTGGGGGGGGCATCAAAAAGATGATTTGTGGGGCACCGTTCCATCCATGAATCGCAGGGTCGTTATTGATGGTCAGGTGATAACCGAAAACTATATTGATGATTATGGATACCCCGACTATGTAAACTCTGATGTCATTACAGTGAATGATGTGGCCCGAAAAGCCTGGGAAGCCTACACCGGACAGGTGATACCTCATGATTCTACCTGGGCTGACGGAGAATTGGTCTGCTGGCCGGAGAATAATTCTAAGGATGGCAATTATGCGGTACCGATACCCTATCCGGCACCAGGCATAACGGTTGAAACTCTTGATGATGCTTCAGTCCGGTTACGTTGGGGACGTGCCGTTGAATCTTTTACGCACGCTGCTGGTAATCTTGAGAAATTTAATGTCTATCGCAGTATTCATCCGATTGGTCCGTGGAAGCTGTTGAATGTCACTGTCGCCGGTGCAATAGTGGATTCGCTAAATCTGTACGAGATGATTGATGATGATATAGATTTCAAGGTTGGTGATTTTGCCTTCTATGCGGTCACATCCATAAACGATCTGAATATGGAAAGTGGCAAGACCAATATTACCCGTATTCAAAAAAACATTGGTGCTGTTGCCAAAATGGGGAAGGTATATGTTGTGCCGAATCCTTTTGTTTTAAACTCTGGTTTTTCTGGCACAGGTACTGAGGATCAAATTGGATTTTATGGTTTGCCGAACACCTGTACTATCAGGATTTATTCATATGCCGGGCAGTTGATTGATGTAATTAATCATGATGTACCAACCTATTCGGAACCCTTTTATCAGGTAACCCTTAACCACCAGATAATGGCACCGGGAGTTTATTTCTTTGTTGTTTCTACACCGGAAGGGGATGAAACTGGTGGAAAATTTGTAATCATTAAATGATGTAATCAATGAGAAATGCCTGAAATAAGTAAATATATAAAACAATCATTGATGATTTTGACTGTCTTCCTGTTCTCGGTTTTTAACCCGCTTTCAGGACAGAATAAAGTCGGTACAACTATTTTCCAGTTTCTGAAGGTGATGCCTGATGCACAGTCTACTGGGATGGGAGATGCTGTAACTTCAACAGTCAATAATGCCAATGCAGTCTTTCATAATCCTGCAGGCCTATCTGATGTAAAAAAGCGTGACATATCGCTGTCTTTTTATGAATACTTTTTTGATGTAAAAACTACCTCCATATCGCTTGCTTATAAAATGGGTTTGTATGGAACACTTGGGTTTCATTTCATTAATACCGATATTGGTAAAATTGAAGTTACTTCAGTAGATCATCTGGGTTTTAGCGATGATGGTACCTATAATCCGGGTTTGACCGGAGAGACAATTAGCCCCAATCAGATGGTGGCTGGTCTCTCTTTGGCTAAGTCACTTACAGATAAATTTTCTTTTGGGGTTACATCAAAATATGTTCGTGAAGATCTTGTCATGGCTTCCGCGGATGGTTTTGTTTTTGACTTTGGACTGGTTTATAAAACCGGTTATAGGTCGATTCAAACATCAGCTGTGATCAGGAATTTTGGACCGGAGATTTCGTTTAGTGATGATGAGATCACAACCAATAACAGCGATTTTGAGTCCTATCCTCCGCCGCAAACTCTTGTGATAGGAGTATCAGGATTTATTATATCCTCAGCAAGCCCTATGTTCTTTCGATCTGAAGAACAGAGTCTGCGCGCGGCGTTTGAAATTGTCGGACCTCGTGACTATGGTCAGCAATATAATACGGGGCTGGAGTGGGGGTATCAGGATCTGCTGTTTATTCGAACAGGCTACAAGTTTAACTATGATACTCAGGGTATAAATTTTGGCATGGGTGTTCGTATTAATAATTTTCGCGGAGACTATTCCTACGCTAGCTATGGAAAGTATCTTTCCAATATCCATCGAATAAGTACTGGGATAGAGTTTTGAGAATGATTAGAAATACGAATCATACGATTTTTTCTTTTACATTGAAATTGCTCAGTCATATTAGGTTTAGTTTTCTTTTATTGGGTGTGCTGTATTTCTTACCTGCGGTTTTAATGTCACAGGGGAATGGCGACCCGTTGGGGTTTCAGGGGCTTTCATCATTAAATGTGTTCAGTGCTCAAGCCTTAGCTCAAGGGAACACTTTTATAGCGCAAACAGGAGACGTTAATAGCTTGTTCAATAATCCAGCGGGCCTGGGTGATATAAATCGGCTGCAGATCAGCATAACAGGTAAATCCAGTCAGTGGAAGCAGCATGAGAACCAGTATTGGACTGAAAGCAGACTACATCCACTTTTACCAGCCATTCTGGATGGCCGCTATGTACCCGATCCGCAATATGGCAGTATGACTGATAGCGCGATGGTGAACGACATGACTCCAGATGATTATGCCATTCCTCTGCTCGGCTTCGATCAGTATAGTCCGGAGGTGGCAGACTGGAAGGATAATTATTCATCACAATCCCCAGTGAACAATATCTCTCTGGCAATTCCTTTAAAAATGATGGGTAAGAGTCTGGTTTTGTCTGCTGGGTTGGCCCAGCGAAATGATCTTTATGAATATGATCGTAATGATACCTATCTCAATCCTCATTTTGGTGATCGGACCAACCCAGTAATATTGGCAGCTCCTGACTCAATGGTTATGAACTGGTTTAAATACGAACGAATGAGGGTTGGAGGTATTGATGATTTGACTGCTGGCTTAGCACTTAAATTAACTGATCATCTGCAATTAGGATTATCAATACAGAATTTGAGCGGTGAGAGTGATGATCATCTTGAAATGGATAAAGTGGGCTATTTCTTATTTCCGGAAAGTGATGAGTTTGTATTCACATACGATACAATGACAGTTGTACAATCCGGTAATTCTACCTACAGTGGCTCTTCCGCAAAATTCGGGATTTTATTCAACTATAAGCAATTTGACCTGGGGTTTTGTATAACCAGTCCTTATACGATAATCCGCGACTGGGATTACACAATTGAATTTTTTGAGACAGATACGATGACTACCACAAACATAAATGGGCAAGACCAGATGGACTTACCCATTACAATGGCACTTGGCGCAAAGATCGAACAAAAGAATCGACTGAGCATATCTTTTGATATTGGGTTCAACCCTTACAGCCAGACACATTTTTCATATACTGACACCAGTTTTAATCATACTATTTTTCAACTGGATACATTACGATCGAACTGGGTGGATCAAACAACTTTTGGCATTGGAATGAAATACGGAATAACTCCCGGTATATCAGTCATGGCCGGCTACCGTAGTGTTCCCGAGGTATTCATCCCGAACAGGGCAGCCTTCCGTCATAAGGGGCCTGAAATGGAAAGTGTAAGTGCGGGAATCAGCGTGGCTTTCCCATTCGGACAGATCGATCTGGGTTACGAGTACCGATTTCTTAAGTACTACGATTCGTGGGAAACAAATCTTAATTATGTACTCAAGACTGAAAACCATTTAGGCGTATCATTGAGATTCGGTCTTTAATTCACAGAGATTGAAAGTGCAGACCCAATACATTCACTAGTTGAATATTAAATTCATGAAAAAAATCATTTATGTTGACTGGAACAATTAAAACATTTGGTATATTAAGTATATACATTATATTTAAGTAGTTTAAATTGTTGATATAAGGAGTAAAACAATGAAAAATACATTAATAGTTGCGTTAATTTTAGCAGTGGTTTCATCAGGCTTGATGGCTGAAGATATATTTGTTCAGCCCGGAGACAACACTATCACGGCTGCGTTGGCCACGGCTGAAGCAGGAGACAGGCTGGTACTGATCTACGAAGGTGTTTACAGCAATGATCCTCTCTTCGTGTACAAACCGGTAACGATTAAGGCATGGGATGATCTGGAAAACAAGCCCGTTGTATCATTCTTATGGGCAGCTGACTCGGCTATAATTGCGGGTCAGGAAAAAACCTTAGCCTTCACCTATGCAAGCCTGGCGCTGGAAGGACTGGAGGTGACCATGGAAGGTGATCCTGCCCTGACTGATGGTATCACGACCCGCATGTTCCGTAACCGGGCCTATACGGGAGTGAATTGGGAGTTTAATGATTGTCTTTTCCGTGACGCCAGTCAACCCACAATGAGTATCACCGGTGTATTGGATACGTTTCTGCTTGCTGATGGCAGCGAATTTATCGATGGTATCGATTTTGTCGATAACGAAGGTGTCGTTATTGATGGTGTTACAGTAGCCGAAGATGGAGTACAGGGTGTTCTGGATACCTTGATTATTGATAATTGTGTTTTTAAGAATTTTATAGGCGGCGGTGCAAAGATCAACCATGCTCCCAGTGACGGGCGCGGTGTTTATAGTTACGCCCAGTTCACGAACAATACCGTCTTTAACGTAGATCATCATGCAATTAATATACGGATGAAAGATGTGGATGGAGGAAGTGATTATAGTTTGTACGGCACGGCTGTATTTGACCATAACACCATCCATGGTGTAGGCGGAAGCAATAGAACAGGCATTTTCTTCAAGTGGGTGAATCCCGCATCTTACATTACGAACACAACAATATCAGATGTTTCAGGAAAAGCAATCAACATTCTGAACACAGGGAATGATATTCTGGTAGATTACAGCAATTGGTACAATGCGGGCACTGGACCGAGCGGTCAATGGGATGATGGAGGTCACAATCTACAGGTTGATCCCTTATTCGCCGATGCTTCAACAGGTGATTTAACCCTGCCAGAGACTTCACCGCTGGTCGGTGCCGGTAGCAATGGTTCAACCATTGGTGATCCGCGCTGGGCGCCAGATATAAGTGGTAATTTAGCTCCGGTAGCGGTAGCGGGTGCTGATATCGTAATAGAGAGTGATGATGGCAGCGAAACAGTGACGCTGGATGGTTCCGCTTCTTACGATCCTAACGGTGATGCTCTCACATATTCCTGGACGCTAGATGGTACAGTAGTTTCAACAGATGTGTCATTTAGCTATGATCTCACTCTTGGAGATTACACGTTTACACTTACCGTCAGCGATGGTGAATTAACATCCAGTGACGATGTTGTTGTGTCTGTGATTGACCCAATCCAATATCCTCCGGTAGCAGATGCGGGTGAAAATATCGCAGAGACGAGTACTGATGGTGGTAGCGTAACAGTGACGCTGGATGGTTCCGGTTCTTACGATCCTAACGGTGATGCTATTACATATTCCTGGACGCTTGATGGCGCAGAAGTTTCAACAGCTGTGTCATTTAGCTATGAACTCGATATTGGAGTTTACACATTTACACTTACCGTCAGCGATGGTGAATTGACAGATAGTGACGATGTTGTTGTGACTGTGAACTCACCACCCGGCGAGGGTGACAATGTTGCACTTTCCTTTACAGGTGCTAATGAAGATTATGTTGATCTCGGTGATAATTCGGAACTGCAGCTGGGAGATCATAATCTGACGATTGAATTCTCGTTTAAAATCAGTGATGGTGCTGGCATCGTTCAGAGAATTATTGGAAACGGTGGCACCATGACTTCGGATGATGGCTTTAGTGTCAAAATTCTTAGTAATGGAAAATTAAGAGCAGATGTCAGTGATGGTACGACAAATGATGGTAAGCAAACCAGTTTTACCGTAAATGACGGCCAGTGGCATAAAGCTATGTTTATGTTAGACCGTGATCATCCGCAAGGACAAAAGATGTGGCTTTGTTCTGACGGGGTCTGTAACACGAAGATTATCAACAGTAGCATTGGTAGTTGCGCAAATACCAATGACACTTTCGTATTGGGACGAAAGTCTACAACGAGTGCCAATGATTCCTTTACCGGCAATCTTGATGAGGTGCGAATCTGGAATACTGCCTTAGATACTGCTAATGTGAGTCTCTGGCGTAATGGTGAGCTGACAAGTTTGCATCCTAATATTTCAAATCTGCAGGCCTACTACAAGTTCAATGAGAATTCAGGTAGCACTGCAAATGATCTTACTGCAGATTATTTAGATAGCTATGAAAGCGATGGGACTATAACTGGTGCAGAATGGGTAGCCAGTGACATTCCCAATTTCGCTGTATATGATGATGAAGATCTCCAAGGGGAAGCTAGTGGAACAGAGTTCACCTACCTTGCTGGATGGAACCTGGTAGGATTACCCTTAGAGGTTGAGAACAGTAACTATTTGAACCTGTTTCCAACGGCTGTGTCAGGAACATTGTATGGTTTTAATGGAACATACGAATCGGGGACAGAACTAGCGCCGGGGACCGGTTACTGGCTCAATTTTTCAGATGCCGGAAGCACAACCATCGCCGGTTCAGCAATTTCAAGTATAACAATCAGTCTCTCTCAAGGATGGAATCTTATAAGCGGAATCAGTGAAACTACTGATGTTTCCGCTATTTCCGATCCGGGTGGGATCATTGTGCCGGGGACAGTGTATGGTTTTGACGGGATATATGCTTCTTCATCACAATTAGATCCTGGCCAGGGATACTGGATTAATGCAAATGCGGATGGAGACATCACTATTTCAGGCGGGGCTGCTGCAAGAACAATAGCTGCATTTACAGATTGCTCGAAAGAAGCCAATATACTCAGTTTTAATGGAAGTGAGCTCTACTTTGGTGTATCTATACCGGAAGAAGAGATGCTCAGCTATCAGCTTCCGCCTAAACCACCTGCGGGTGCGTTTGATGTACGGTTTGCTGAGGATATGAAAGTTACTGAGAGTGCAGGCGCTATTGAAATAATGAATAATACTGACATGCTCACCATATCTTACACTATCAATATTGATGCGGGAGAGCACCTGAGATGGGTACTAACATCTGATGAAGGAAAAGAGTACGAGCTGAATGGTTCCGCAGAGATTGTTGTGGATGGAAATGTGAATCACTTTACACTGAACAAGGTATCCTCTATTCCTACGGAATTTGCTTTATCCCAGAATTTTCCGAATCCCTTTAATCCCACAACTTCCATAAGTTATTCACTCCCGGAAAATAGTGATATTTCCATAAGCGTTTACAACCTTACTGGTCAAAAGATCATTGAGCTTGTCGATGATCATGTGAACGCCGGGATGTATACTGTCACGTGGAACGGTACGAATCATGTTGGTGTTTCTGTATCCAGCGGTGTCTATATCTATATGCTGCAGTCAGATTCCTTTACAGCCGTGAAAAAGATGATACTGATCAAGTAGATATTATTGATCTTGGGAGGCAATGCTTAAATCATATAAATATCTACTCCCTTTTAAGTTTTTGCATTGTCTCCTCCCTTTTTGAAAGAAAAGAAATATAAAATATAACGGAATAAAGGATTGATTTATCCGTCTAATTAAGTGATTAGATAACACTATGGATGCTACGGTAATGATTCTGTCAAAACGCCCAATATTGATAGGTAACAAATCATGAAGTTTGTTTTTCGCTTGGTTACAATAATTTCAGTCTCTCTTTTGAGTGCCACTGAATATTATATTTCACCAAATGGTTCCAATGAAAACAGTGGTACAATCGGAGCCCCTTTCCAGACAATTCAGCATGCTGCTGATCTGATGCAATCCGGCGATAACTGTTATCTGAGAGCAGGAATTTATCACGAAGAAATACAGATCAACAATTTAAATGGCAATTCA
>Ga0208896_1001210_pt1 | contig 12949 bp, 12 predicted proteins | sample ETNtaG_27_FD_185778 | JGI IMG/M metagenome (GOLD analysis project Ga0208896, IMG submission 185778) | Marine microbial and viral communities from oxygen minimum zone, Eastern Pacific Ocean - ETNP201406SV63 (SPAdes) (version 2) | ecosystem: Environmental > Aquatic > Marine > Oceanic ... | reverse complement strand
ATACAAATGAATCCCGTGAAGATGTTATAGTCTATTTAGAAGAACAAGAAATTAAATATGAAAGAAAGGATGGCGCTAGCATGTTGTGGATATTCTATGGAAATAAAGAATATATGTATTATTATACTACAGGAAGATGGGCTGTTAAATCAAGAGGATGGCCCCCTATCAAACATTACAGGGCTAAAGGTATAAAAGATTTTTTAGATAGGTTTGTACTTAACGAGGAAGGCTAAAATGAAACACACTAACTACCCTTATAAAAGATATTTAGAAAATAAAGCTAGAGTAACCCTAAACGGTAGGAGATACAGGCTAGGAAATCCTAACCATCCTTATAATTCAATTTACAAAAGGCGTGGTATGGAAGCAGCTTTTACAGTAATGGAGCTTATTCCTTCTGGACTAGAACAAATTAAATTAACTGTAAGTAATCTTTTTGCTGAAGTAAAAAGTGGGCATGTATATGTGATGCTTAACCCTTCGTTTTCTGGATGGGTTAAAGTAGGAATGGCTGTTGATGCCGAAGATAGAATAAAACAATTCCAGACAGGTTCTCCCCATAGAGATTATAATTTAATAAAATATTATACGGTTTCTGATAGAAGAAAGGCTGAAAAAAAAGCACACGATACGCTTACTATCGAAGGAAGAGAGCGTAAAGGAGAATGGTTTTATATGGAACCTGCCTCAACAGTTAAAGAATTAAATAATTTATTTGGGGAAGGAGCACAGCTTGAACTATTTTAAAAATACTGGAGCATAAAGAATGAAGACATTAGACACATTAGTAGAAGACATCTATGAAAGTTTAGAACCTTTGAATTCTGGAGGCAGTCTATCTTTGACTGAGGAGGATGTTGATAAAGTCGGAGAAGACATTAAGGAGGCTTTAAAGCACTGGGCCTGGCCCTCCGAAAGAAACTCCGAATTCTCGATGCGTATGTCTAATATCGGTAGACCTGCTAGGCAGCTATGGTTCGAGAAGAAAGCTAAACATGTCAGTAATTTTAAACCTTCAGACCAGATAAGATTTTTATACGGACACATCTTAGAATCAATTGTCCTGATGCTTGTACGTTTGTCAGGCCATGAAGTCACTGATGAACAAAAGGAAGCTACCGTTAATGGTATCAAAGGCCGTATAGATTGTAAGATCGGCGGCGAAATCGTAGACGTTAAGACAGCTTCTAGGTTCGGGTTCAATAAGTTTCAAAACGGATCTCTAAGAGAAGATGATCCTTTCGGGTACTTAGCACAGCTTGCTGCTTACGAAGAGGCTGAAGGTACTTCTAATGGGGGCTTCCTTGTTATCTCTAAAGAATCAGGAGAACTTTGTTTCTACCAGCCCGAAGACCTCGACAAACCTAATGTGGTTTCAAAGATAGATAAGCTTAAGAAATTCTTAGATATGTTAAGTCCTCCTGGGCTGTGCTATAATCCAGTACCGGAGGGCAAAAGTGGGAACATGAAGCTACCTAAAGGCTGCTCATTCTGTAATTATAAGTTTGAATGCCATAAAGATTCTAATGATGGAGAAGGTCTGAAGACATTTAAATACGCGAGAGGCCTTGTATATTTGACCGAAGTAGCCTCGATGCCTAAAGTAGCTCAGGTATTATAATGAACGAAAAGAAGATGCGTAAAATAAATAGGAGGGTCGATGAAATACTCGTTAGCTGGCTCAAGACTTTGGTATCTCCAGAAGAAGCTAAAGGAATTAATATGGATAACATAAGTTCTTTAATGCCTGATCAGAATTACTATGCTAAAGACACAGGTATACGCCTTACTACCTTTTCTAAAAGGAACATCAAAAAAGAATTAAAGTCTTTAGTATCTAAAGGCGTTGATATTAATACAATAACTTGGGAGAATTTTAATGGACGTTGATATGCCAGTTGAATATATCATCTGTGGTTTAGCAGATTTATTGCGGGAGGAGGGGTTGGCCCTGTTACCAGTAGAAACGCTTATAATTTTGAAAAACGTTTTAGATCAGGAAATCTCAATGGGAAGAACCGTGCATTGAAGGTTAAAAGAGGTAAACGTGTACCAAGAATCCCCCGCCCTATCGAAGAAAATCTTGTCAAAGGATACGACTCTAACTGGGAATATGTCCTACATTCTGGTATACTTAAAGATTGGGAACATCACACCAATAAAGTCCCCTACATTGTAGAACATACTTATGAGCCTGATTTTGTCAGGAACCTGGAAGGTAGGAAAATCCTATTAGAATCCAAAGGACGTTTCTGGGATTACGCAGAGTACAGTAAATATATCTGGATTAAGAAGGTTCTTAAGGAGGACACTGAACTGGTGTTCTTATTCTTAAAACCTTCAGCGCCTATGCCACAAGCAAAAAGAAGGAAGGACGGGACAAAAAGATCACATGGAGAATGGGCAAGCGCCAACGGATTTAGATGGTTCAGTACTGAAAGCATACCAAAGGAGTGGATAGACAATGAAACAAAAGACTAAAAAGAAACTTAACGATGTAACCCCAGAGGAGTGGAATTCGGTAGCTCCCTACAAGCCTGATAATGTGAACAATCCACCGCACTATAACAAGGGGGACATAGAATGCATCGACGGGATAGAGGCTATGTTAACAGGCGAAGAGTATATCGGTTACTTACGAGGAAACAGCTTGAAGTACCGTTGGAGGTTCAGATACAAGAACGGCATAGAGGATCTCCAGAAGGCTGCTTGGTACGAGAACAGGCTGGTGGAGTTTCTAGCGAAGGAAAGGAAGTAGAGGATGGAGCAGAACTACATCGACGCTAAAAAGGAGCGCAGAGATAAGTACGATAAGAAGGTTAAAAAGAAAGTATCCAAGCAAGAAAAGAAAAAACAACTTCAGCAGAATAAGGATCAGGAGCAAATGACAAATGACAGAAACAGATAAACTTTTCGTGCGCTTTTGCCAGCATAAGTATTTTGAATACTGTGACGAGAAAAGAGATAACAAGGAACAAGATCAAAAAAAGAATTACACAGCCTATGTAGCTGGCAACTATGAATTTTTAATAGAGGAGTTTGAGAAAGACAATGGATCAATATCAAGAATACATACATAAGAGCAGATACGCCAGATACTTAGACACCAAACAGCGTCGAGAAACTTGGGAAGAGACAGTCAATAGATACTTAGATTTCTTTATAGATAGAAAACAAATAGACGAGCTAGACGCTGCTGAATTGTTTAACGCTATTTCCAGCCATCAAGTTATGCCCTCTATGCGCTGCCTGATGACTGCTGGAGAAGCTTTAAAGCGTGACAACGTAGCAGGGTTTAACTGTAGTTACCTTCCTATAGACAGCCCTAGATCGTTTGACGAGCTTATGTATGTCTTGCTATGTGGGACTGGGGTTGGTTTTAGTGTAGAAAGAGACTATGTAGATCAACTTCCTGTAGTCGCTGACAGCTTCCATGAAACCGATACCACTATAGTAGTAGCAGATAGTAAGATAGGCTGGGCAAGCGCCTTCAGAGAGCTTATAAGCCTCCTGTATGTTGGTAAGATACCTAAGTGTGACCTATCTCGTGTACGTCCTGCCGGGGCTAGGCTGAAGATCTTTGGAGGCAGAGCCAGTGGGCCACAGCCTTTAGCAGACCTATTTAACTTCACTGTTAAACTGTTTGAAGGTGCGCCCAAGCGGAAGCTAACCTCTTTAGAATGTCATGATCTAGTCTGTAAGATAGCTCAAGTTGTTGTTGTTGGTGGAGTCAGACGATCTGCTTTAATAAGCTTAAGCAATGTAACAGACAATAGAATGGCTAATGCTAAGACGGGGGTTTGGAGAGCTACCCACGGACAAAGAGATTTAGCAAACAACAGTGCGGTCTACTCTGACAAACCAGACTTTGGTACTTATTCAGATGAAATGAAAAGGCTTTACGATTCTAAAAATGGTGAAAGGGGTATCTTTAGTCGGGTAGCCGCACAAAGCATAGCGGCCCGTAACGGACGTAGAGATGCTGACTGCAAGTTTGGAACCAATCCCTGCTCTGAGATAATCCTAAGACCTTATCAGTTCTGTAATCTATCTGAAGTTATTGTACGGGCCGACGACACCAAAGAAACCTTATTAGAAAAAGTAGTGCTTGCCACTACATTAGGAACCTTACAGGCTTCGATGACTGACTTCAGATACCTTAGAACCATATGGAAACGGAACACAGAAGAAGAGGCTTTGCTGGGTGTTTCGCTTACCGGGATCATGGATTGTAAGCTAACTAATGGGTCTACAGGCTATAAAGAGCTTGGTAGTTTACTTAATTCTTTGAAGGAAAAGGCCATAGAAACGAACATTAAGTGGGCAAAGAAGCTTGGAATAGGCGCTTCTACGGCAATTACGTGTGTAAAGCCCAGTGGAACTGTCTCACAATTGACAGACAGCGCCTCTGGAATACACCCAAGGTTCAGTGAATACTATATAAGGACTGTTAGAGCCGATAAGAAAGATCCACTGGCTGCTACAATGCTTGAGGCTGGCTTTCCTGGTGAAGAAAGTGTCTCTGACAGCTCTAGCTGGGTGTTTGCGTTTCCTCAAAAGGCCCCAAAGAATGCGGTGACTGTTGAAAGCATGGGAGCCTTAGAGCAGTTAAGACTGTGGAAGGTTTATCAAGATCATTGGTGTGAGCATAAGCCCTCGATGACCTGCTATTACAACGACAATAACTTTTTCTCTGTGTGCCAATGGGTGTGGGAGAATTTTGACAGTGTTAGCGGTATTTCATTCTTGCCTGAAGCAGACCATATGTACCAGCAAGCACCGTATCAGAAAATAGACAAAGCGACTTATATGAAACAAATTAAGGCACTTCCTAAGAATTTCAAGTGGGATATAAATGAATCAGAAGATAACACAGAAGGATCTCAGACACTTGCATGTGTTGGAGGTGTGTGTGAAATATGAGAGGGAATTTAATATCGTTCCAAGTATTCATAGACCCTAGTGGTGCTATAATGACTGAGCTTAGTGGTCTACCAGACGAAGAAATAGACAACGTTTTTAAAGATACTTACACTAGAAATTATATAAGAGTTTTACTGAGAGAAGGACATAACAGACTAGATACACTTCACGATTATTTGGAAAAGGAGGTACAGGCATTATGACAGATTTAAGGCTTCAGGGAAAGGTTCTACAGGGAGAGAGAGACTGAATATCAAAGCTGTTAAATAGTATCTCTTTTAAAAGCTTGTTGTTGTATCAGGTTTAGTTGCCCTTCTAAGTGCCTAGTATCTTCGCACCAACAGTCTTCATGGGAGCCGACGCTCTCACATATGTAAGTGTAGAACTTGGGGCATAGGTCTGCCTTTTTATTTAAAGTAGCTGTGCAGCCTACCAGAAGCAGCACACTAATAATTAACCTCATCAACATCGTCTATATATTCCTGTTCAGCTTTCGTAAGAAGATAGCATAGAAAAAGAATAAAAAGAATTGCCAAGCTTTTAAAAATCCTCTCCAGCATATACGTTAATCCCAGAATTCACTATTTATATTAACCCTCTTTGGAAGACAATAAGCAGTTATATTTTGTTGAGGGTTTCGTCTGCTGTCGCCAGGCGATTTCTTCCCATGTTCTATGGCTGTAGCAAACGCATTACACCTATAGATGTTTTTAAAATAACATACTATCATTTACTTTCTTCTCCAAACCCTAATCCCGTAAATTGCTGCAAATACGGAAAGAATGAGCCACTGATACCAATCTGGAGTTTTTCCTAAAGCCACGAAACCGTCTTCTACATATTGCACAGTATAAGGAATAAAGCTTAAGACCATTGGGATACTTAAAAGAAGTAAAACAAATTCATCTTTCCAACCTGAGTTCTTGATCTGTTCAAGCTCCCAAGAGTTGTCCATCTCCTGTGACTTCATAGCCATTTCCATTCTAGTCTTGTGCCTAAGTTCTTCTATCTCAAGCTTCCGTACTTTCTCTGTATGCTTGCGCTCTCCTCTAGCTGACCAAGCATCAACAACTTTACCGCCCAACCCTCCTAAAACACTTCCTATTATTCCCATTCTAGTAACTCCATATCCAAGGTCTAGGGCGGCTATCAGCCCGTTTTAAATCATCTAAATGTATGAACCTGCTGTTTCCTTTTTGATTAACTCCGATACCCCTCATACCTGCCTCTAAGGCTGCGTGTAAGAGCCTGTGAGCCTGTTCTCCAGAGACACCTATATCCAGGGCGTGACCAGATTCATGTGCTCCTGGAGACTTCTTACGGGCCTCTATAGGGTGATCTTTACACCTGTAAGCAGAGTTAACCCTGAACGGAAACCCTAAATCATGCCGCAAATCTTCTATCTTATCCATGAAGTCTCTGTTCATGCCTTTAGAGCCACAGTGTTGGCACTTGAGTTCGTCTTCTGTAAAGTATTTATAAGAAGACATTACTTTAAAAGCCCTCTAATAACAGAAATCTCTTCTCTTGCAAAAAATAAATCTTCTCCAGCAATAAGTTCTTCTCCTTTAAATAATTTATCTTCTCTTTGTTCTAGTAAGCGCAAAATCTCGTTTTTAGCGCCCTCTTTGTTTTTCACTCGATTGGCAATAGCAAACCCAGCTTTATTATTCCAAGCATCTATAAGAGAGGCTTGAATAGAATCCTCAGGCTCGTCAAAGATACCTTGGACAACCTCTTTCGCCTGTAGTAATCCAGGGCGGTCATTATATTTATAACTCAAAAGCGCATGATTAACGGCATTAAACACATCCCCTACCTTTTGGCCTCCTTTTAAAAGCCCTCCTTTGGTTATTTCTAGCTTTTTAACCCAGTCAGGGTTCACGATACCTTTTTCAAGTGCTTCGTTGACTATCTTTGCAGCCTCTCCTTCGTGTTGTCGTAGTTGTTTTGCATCAATACCTAAACCTTTATCAGCTAAATATTCCATTGTTTTAGAGGCGCTGGGTTTGTTGAAGGCACGATAACCCTCCCCAACCTTCTCTTTAGTTGCTTCGTAGACAGAACCGCCTTTGCCAAAACCTATACGCTTTAAGGGATCATCATCATTATCGATAAAGGCCTCACCAGCCTGAATGTTATAAGGAAGCCCTGTTACTTTATCAATTCTTTCGTCAGGCTCTTTAGGAACATTAGGTACGTCTAAGACTAGGCCTCCTTTATCGAAGTTGTCACGCTCATCAGCAGCATCATCATCATCGTCGTCATCGAACTCTGCGCCCATTAAAAAGGGGACTGCGCCCGGAGCCATGTATTCCTTCCAATCTTCTCTGCTAAAGAGCGTTTTTTCCTTGTATGTATTCCGGTGTTCTTCGAGGAAAGAAGCGTATTCCCTTACCATTTCTGACGATATGGGTATGTCCTTTTTTTGAAAGGTTCTACCTAAGATTTCATCTAAGTTATATATGTCTTTTCTGGGTGAATATTTACCAAATGCCATAAGTAAAGCTGCGTCCTCACTTATATTTTTTTCCATTAATATCTTTATCACATCAGCTTCCTCGTAATCCCCGATAGATAGGAATGCCCTAATTTTTCTATAAAGATCTTTAGAACCTTCAAGAGCTTTGTCTTCTCTTTTAGTAATATCTTCCATAAAGTCTTCTAGAGATCCTCTAAAATTAGGCTTTATAGATTCTGAATTATATCTAGTATCTACTAAAAACTCTGTGACCGACCTTTCTAACTCCTTAGCTGGATCAAAATATTTAAACCGAATCCCCGGTTGGGCAAGTGTCTCGTGTCCTAGATCCCTACGGATTCCAGTAGAAGCACTCGGAGTACCTGCAATAGCTTCTCCAACCTGTAAAATACTTCGGAAAGTACCTGGCACAAAAGCAGTTTGAAGTATGTGTCCGACCGCTTTTCCTGCTTTAGTGGCTAAATCATCGGTTGTATCGAAAATTTTAAGGCCGTCTGTGGCTCTTCCTGTATCAGACCTGTAAGCATCCAATATCTGTCCTACAGATTTAGCAAAAACAGCTTCAGATATATAAGGTCTTAGCAGAGTAAGTACAGCCCCTGGATTAGACGGGTCTGGTTTAAACATAGCGTCCCAAAGATAGGCATCTAGAGCTTCTCCTTTTAATTTTCCAGTTTGTATTATTTGGAAGGCGTTTAATATTGGGGCAGTGATTGTATCTCCAGAATTTAAAAATGTAGTATCAAGGTATTTTGGTTTTTTTACCTTTTCCCCGCTTTCTTCATCTAGTACCCAATCTGCACTTATAATTTTGTTATGGGTTCTAGACCATCTACTTTCTAGAAGTATATTATATGATTTTAGCTCACCAAAAGTATAATCTGCTAGTTGTGCTATACCATATCCAGTCGCTGCCCAACCTGTATGGTGGGTCACTAAACCTGCCAAGCGTTCAGAACCTCTTCTTAAAGCAGGTTTATTACCTGTCAAACCTAGTTGAATTTCTTTCGACGATCTCTTCACTATATTTATAGTTGTTCTAACAACCTCAGAAGGGAAAGCCACAAAACTACCTAGAGGCCAATTTCTAAGCGCCCTAATAGCTGGAGGAACATAATCATAATTAGGAACATTATCCCTAACAATCTGTGCTGCTTCTAATTCAAGCAAGTCTTCAGTTTCTTTAGGGTGTATTTTTTTTAAAGCCTTAAGTTCTCTTTTAAACATGTTCATTTTAAAGAAATCGTCTACTGCCACATAAACATCGTCTGGAACTTGAAGAGCTGTCGATACCTTACCCTTCTCCATCTTGTTCGGAACCTTAAAAATAGCCCCCGACCCTTCGACACCTTCCTCTCCCAGCCATGTTTTGATGAGGCTTCTGTATTCTCCAGCCCTTACAGAAGTGTTTATGACTCCCAAGCGTTGCATCTTTTCGTAGTGGGTATCAAATCCCTCATCACCTAGTTTTCTAATTTCATTCCATAATATCTTTTTGGAATTTCTGGCTCCTGCCAAGTCTGGAATCCAGCCATTCTGAAGGCCAAACTGCAAACCGCCTATAAAATTTCTTGATTGTGCTTGATGACTATAAACTGTAAGCATTTTTTGTGATAGTCCTGACAGTCCTGCCCATGATTTTGTAACCAAGTTCTCCGATATATTAAAACTGCTACTCACTACAAAAGCATCCATATTTCGTATGGCTAAAGCCATTTCAGGAGTGGTATACTGTCCATCAAGGGTACTGCCCGTACCCTCTATCTTAGTATTGAATATTTTTTGATTCTCTGGGCTATTTTTCCAAGCCTTGTTACTCGTTTTAAATATATATTTATTAGGCCCTCTTCCAAAACGACCACCCCCGCCGATATGTGCAAGTCTATCGTAAAATTGCATATTAGATGTAAGTGTTCCTAGTTTATGGGCAGTAAACATTATATTTTCTATAGGATTTTTTACCTCTCCTAAAAATTCCCTGATAGGTTCTGGAATATCCTTTTTCTGCTTAAGTATGCCTTTCTTAAGAGACAGTTCACCTGAATAAAAACTCTCTAAAACTTTTTCATCTTTCTCTCTGATCATCTTATTAAGTAATGTTTTAGCCTGTTCTTCATGTGTTGAGGGTTTACCTGGTAAAAGTTTAGAGTCTACTAAAAAATCAATGGCTTTTTTCTTAGCCTCTTCTGATGGTGTATAATCAACATCGTCAAAGAATTTATAGGATCTTGTCAGATACTGACCTATGTTGGCCTCTATAGACTTTTTAGTTGCTGACGTTACTGATCTAGAACCTAATAAAGTAACAGAAAGGTTATCTATTAAAGATCTTGCCTTTAATATTTCTTTAGCGACATTTTCGGGCATATCAAATTCTTCTGCCACTTCTTTAATGCGCTCTTCAGGTGTCCAACTATCAAACTGAGAAACTTTATTTTTACCTTTACCTGTGTAGCCAAACACATCAGACATATTTTGAGAAAGAGCCTCTTGAGCACTAAGTAAAATCCTGTTAGCTTCGTCTCCTCCTTTTGCTTGATCTTTAATTCTATTTATAGCCAAAGTAAGTCTATTACCAATATGGGTAGCTTGAGATATGATAGCTCTTTTTTCTCCTATAGCTTCTCGTTTGGCTGCAAAACCTTCAGGGGTTAGATACCCTGTAGAACTACCAAACCTCTGCTTAAGTCTTGCTGGTAAACCACTAACCCTTTCTGGTATATTACGAAAATATGCTCCTAGATCTAAATGACCGCCGCCGGGCTTTTTAGCATCAAAAGGTATTCCTCTCATTGCTATTACTTGAGCAAAGCCTTCGTCAGTGTCTACAGCCTTTTCATCTATAACCTTTAAAGACTGCCGCACCTCTTTAAGAACATCCTTAGCTACTTTCTCTTTATTTGCAGCAAAATAGGATGCTAAAGTATCTGCTCCAGCCTCCCGCATTTTTTTAAGGGGCCAAGCACCTACTTTAAAGAATCCATAGCCTAAAACTTCCGCAGCCGCTGCAGATACCGCCTGTTTAGCTTTTTGTAATAATATAGGATCATCCTTTTCTGCGGATAAATATTCTATTATAGCGTATTTACCATAGTTATCTGGAGAAGCTTCCTGTATTATATTCCCAAGATTAACCCTTAGAGGATCTCCTAGAAGGAGATCTGTAGTTATACCAGTTACAGCCCCTTTTACTAAAGCTCCAGCTATAGGCAGAGTTTTATAGATGCCGATTGATCCTGTCAAATAAGAAGCTATTTCTAAAACGAATCCTGTATTAGTCTCTGGAGGCCTTATTTTACCCGTTTCAGGGTCAATTATATCCTCTGGATTTATATCTCTAAATCCTGGGGCCGCTGCTGTCAGCGTCGTGGACAGGAACGGCCAGTCGCGCTTAAAATCTCCAAGCTCTCTAAACAAACTTGTAACAGCCTGTCCTTCGAAAGTGGGTTTTTCTTCCTCTGCTTTCTTTTTCTCTAGATCTTTAGAAGGATTTCTAAATCTCTCTTCAAGAAGATCAGAACCTATCTCATAAACTCCTGAACTTACATCATGAACGAATCTTGGAATTGCTACGGTTGTGTTTATAATAACACGTAGGATATCTTCTTCAAGCGCATTGTCATCTGGTTTCTCTATTGCCTCTTGTGTAGATTTCAGGTACTCGCCTCCTGTCTGCTGAAGTCGACTTCGTATAGGAAGAGCGCCCCCTCTAGGGTCTTTATTAGGCCTGCCATAAATTTCTTCTAAGTTAGGGTCTTTATTAGGCCTGCCATAAATTTCTTCTAAGTTAGGGTCTGATAGCCTTTCTTCTAAGTTAGGGTCTTTATTAGACCTTCCATAAATTTCTTCTAAGTTAGGGTCTTTATTAGACCTTCCATAAATTTCTTCTAAGTTAGAGTCTGATAGACTTTCCTCCATTTTAGAAAGCTCGGCTTCTTCTGCCTTTAGTTTTTTTCCAGCCATATCCCGCCGCCTTACTTCCTCATCCGTAATATCATCAGGCACACCCTTCCACAAAGTATTAAATTCTTCTATAAAGACATTTCTAGGCATATATTTCTCTAGTCATCATCATTATCATCCTATTGGGTACGATATAACTTGCCCAGTTCAGCATTAAAATCTTAAAATAGATCTTCTGGATCAAAACCATAATAAGTACCGCCCCCGTCATCATCATCGTTCCAGTTCCGAACAGTAGCGATTGGCTTAGTAGGCGTTTGTATATTTTTATATAAACTCTGTGCTACTTGTAGTTTCAAGATAGAAAGTGCGTCCATTAGCCCCACCCCGCCTTGAGTTAGCGTATCTACATCTATCTTGTTTTCTGGGTCTTTAGCGTCTTTAGCTTTTATTAAGCCTCTCAATAGGTCTGCTGAACTGTCTACAGACGCCATTAAAGTGGCAACTAACGCTATATTCAATTCACTTTCTTCTGGATCTTTTGAATATCCGGTCTGCGAAAGATATGTTTGGAATGTATCCTGAAGATCACGATATTGATCCAAAGATGTCATATTACCAAGCCGATAGCCTTGCTTGTTTACATACTTCATAAATTCGTTATAGCCGTTTTGTGTAAAGGCGTTCCTTACTAAACCCTGCCATTGAGATAGAGTCATTTGCTTGTCTAGAATGGCCTTTTCATTTAATTTCCCCTGATCGTCTATGATCATCTGATCAAGGCCTCTCTGCACTAGATCCGTAGTTTCTCCTGTTACTGGATTTTCCGTTTTAATGTTTGTAACTACATAAGCCTTCCCCGTGCCAGGCACTATACGTATGGTTTGTTTTTTAGACACTTTCTTTGTATTTGGATCATATTGAGTAGCGGTTCCAAAAGCAGGATCGTCTATCCACTCCTGCATCGCCTTATCAAAATTACCCCCTGATTTACGGAAGTCCACCATAGCCTCTTTAAACGCTGTATTTGATTTAGCCCAAGGAGTACCCTGTAAGGAATTTAAAGCCTTTTCATCACGTTGTTCCTGTGTGTCATCCTCTGAAAAAAAACTTTTGACCTTTCTACCAATGCTATGCCAAATATTTTTAGGGTTTGTATTTGCTTTTTGTAGATAGGCGTTTATCTGCTCTTCAGAATAAAGGTCTTTCCCCTTCGCAAAAGCTGCTTTAAAAGCTGCCGCCCTGTCTTTCCCAGACTTTTCTGCTCGTTTTCGGGCTTCTCCGTCAATAATCAATGCAAAGTGTATTGGATTGTAGCCCTTTTTTCTATATTCATTTTCTAAAGCTGCTACATGCTGTGGTAGACTGTCCTTAGTAAAATATGCTTCTTCTGAAAGGCCTGTTGCATCTATAGTCCCTCTTGTAGTCGTTAGCTGCTCATATAATGTTCTAGATCTCTTTTGACTCCTTAGCCTTTTTTGAATCTCTTCGTTCCTAAAAAACTCATTATGTTTTTCTGTAAAAGGGCTTTGAATAGATTCCGCAATAGCAGTACCTGCGCTGTCAAGAATAGGTTTAGCTAAATAAGCAAGCAACTGTTCTCTTCTGGCATCTCTTCTGGCTCTGCGTCGTGCTTTA
>Ga0208896_1001209_pt1 | contig 12949 bp, 7 predicted proteins | sample ETNtaG_27_FD_185778 | JGI IMG/M metagenome (GOLD analysis project Ga0208896, IMG submission 185778) | Marine microbial and viral communities from oxygen minimum zone, Eastern Pacific Ocean - ETNP201406SV63 (SPAdes) (version 2) | ecosystem: Environmental > Aquatic > Marine > Oceanic ... | reverse complement strand
TAAAACCGACCCAATGAGAATAGACTACGACGTGTTTAGAAATCAGTTTGGACGTGACGAAAAATTAATGGTGGCGGTTAAAACTGAAAATATATTTGATCTTAATTTTCTACAAAAACTCGACAGCTTTCATAGGGCGTTGGAAGATGAACTTCCGTATATTGAAGGAGTAGACTCTCTAATCAATGCTCGAAACACCTATGGCGTGGAAGGAGAGCTGATTGTAGAACCGTTAATTGAGACCCTACCAAACAATCGAGCTGAAGTAGAAGAGCTAAAACACAAGATTCTTAGCAGCAGAATTTTTGAAAACCTTTTTTACAGTGAGGATCAGACAATGACAATTCTTACTGTAAATACAAAAACATTTTCTAGCGAAAGTTTAGGCAAATATAACAATTATCCTGAGTTTAGCGATGATCTAGAATTTAGCGATGATCTAGAATTTAGCGATGATCTAGAGTTTGACTCTTTCTCTGGGGTCAGTTCAGAGGTATATTTAAGTGACGCAGAAAATGACGAAATAATTTCAAAAACAAGGCAAATAATGTCTCGTTTTGAAAACACCAACTTTGAGGTCTATCTTACTGGTTCTGCAGCAATAGCGGGAATTTTTAAGCAAGCTTTACGAGCTGACGCAATTGTTTTTATTAGTCTTATGGTTGGCGTTATTTTGATTGTTTTATTTTCTCTATTTAGAAGGGTGTCAGGAGTTATGCTGCCTTTGGTTTGTGTGGCGTTGACATTGGTTAGTACAGTTTCTTTGATGTCTGCTTTTTCTGCCCCATTTACAATGGCAACCCAAATTTTGCCAACTTTTTTATTGGCAGTAGTAACCAGTGCGAGCATTCATTTATTGGCAGTTTTTTATAAAGATCTTGTAGCAACTCGTGATAAAAGAAAATCTTTGCGTTATGCAATGGGGCACTCGGGCCTTGCCATTGTGATGACCTCTTTAACCACTGCGGCGGGATTGTGGTCTTTTTCATTCTCTGAGGTTGCTCCGGTTGCAGACCTTGGGCTTTATGCTAGCGTCGGAGTATTGGTGGGTCTTTTATTTACGCTTGTTTTATTGCCCGCACTAATCTCCTTAATTAGTTTTAAGCATCGAGAGTCTGCTGCTGATAAAGAGGGATATACACGAATGGACAGGTTGCTCATAGGTATAGGTGTTTTCGCCACTACTCGAGCTAAGCTTGTTGTCATGATAAGCACAGTCCTAATTGCTTGCGCTATCTTTTTTGCAGCACAACTAAAGTTTTCACATTTTCCTTTACAGTGGCTACCAGAGGATAATTTTGCACGTGTTGCCACAGAAAAAGTTGACGAGAAATTTCAAGGCTCTCTTACGCTTGAAGCTATTATTGATACTAAGCGCATAAACGGACTATACAACCCTGAAGTTTTATATGCAATCGAAAGGGTGTCGTCGAATATCAATAATATTACAACTGGAAACATGGGCATTGGAAAGGTAGTTAGTTTTGTTGATATTATTAAGGAAACTAACCAGGCCCTTAACGAAAACCACCAGGAATACTACTCAATACCTGGTAGCGCAGATTTAATTGCTCAAGAGTTTTTGCTTTTTGAAAGTAGTGGAAACAGCGATTTAGAAAGTCTGGTTGATGCCAACTACTCAAAAGCTCGCATAACACTTAGAACACCATTTAGTGACTCTTTAGAGGGAAAACAATTTCTTGACAGGGCGCAATCATACTTTGATCAAGAGTTTGAGGGGCTGGCGAAAGTGACTTTTACCGGTATTGGGACTTTGATGACAGTGACCTTTGAGCAGGCTATATATAGTAGTGGGGTTAGTTATCTGCTCGCCTTTTCTATGATTACTGTGTTGATGGTGCTTATGATTGGAAATATCAAAATTGGCTTGATTAGTATGATTCCAAACGTTCTGCCCATCATTTTTATTTCAATGATTATGGTGATCTTTAAAATGCCTTTGGATATGTTTACATTGTTAATTGGCGCCATAGCGCTAGGCCTAGCTGTCGACGACACTGTGCACTTTATGCACAACTTTAGGCGTTATGAAATACAATACAATGATGTAGATAAGGCTGTAAGAATGACACTGTTGGGAACGGGCAGAGCGATTACTCTTACGTCGATAGTGCTCGCACTTGGTTTTTTGGTCTTAACTTTTTCCAGAATGAATAACATGTTTGATTTTGGGGTTCTAACCGCGAGCGCAATAATTGTCGCACTTTTGGCTGACTTTTATTTAATGCCAGCCATTATGAAGTTGATTATAAGTGATAAAAAAGACTTATAACATTAAGAACCAGCAAATAAAAAAGGCGCCTATCAGCGCCTTTTCTTTAACAGATTTTATCAGCCTTGGGCTTGAGCCATAACTTCTTCAACAAAGTTGTCTTCTTTTTTCTCAATTCCTTCGCCAACTTCGAAACGAACAAAGCTTACAACCTCGTTATTATTTGATTTAATTAATTTGCCAACAGTTGTTTCAGTGTCTTTAACAAAAGGTTGTCCATAAAGAGTAACCTCGTTAACAAATTTTTTCATTCTGCCGACAATCATTTTTTCAATAATATTGTCTGGTTTCCCACTTTCTTTTGCTTGCTCGATAAAAATAGCTCTTTCTCTTTTTATCAACTCTTCTGAAAGTAAATCTTCGTTAACACACTCAGGCTTTGAAGCAGCAATATGCATCGCAATATCTTTTGCTAGTGGCGCATTATCTTCAGCTAGATGGGCCAAAACAGCAATTCGGCCCCCATGCTTATAAGCACCAATCGTTCCGTTTTCAGTCTTGACGACCTTAACGCGCCTTACGGAAATATTTTCACCAATTTTGGCGACAATGTTTTCTCTTGCTTTATCAACTGTTTCACCAGTATCAAGGGTTTGAGCTAAAAACTCTTCAATGTTGGCAGGCATATTTTTTAGTGCTAATTTGGCCAGCTTATTTACAAAACCTATAAAAGCCTCACCTTTTGCGACAAAATCCGTTTCAGAGTTAATCTCAAGAATTGCTGCAGACTTATTATTTTCACTGACTGCAACACTGACGAGGCCTTCTGAGGCAACACGGCCAGCTTTTTTTGCAGCTTTTGCAGATCCTGAGGCGCGCATTAAGTCTATTGCTGCTTCGAGATCGGCATTTGTTTCAATCAAGGCCTTTTTGCAGTCCATCATGCCCGCGCCTGTTCTTTCTCTTAGTTCTTTAACTAAAGCGGCTGTTATTGCCATGGCTTGTCTCCTATTGTTTTGCTTTTTTGTTTTCTTTAGCTGTTGTTTTTTTTACTGCAGGCTTCTTTTCTGTCTCTGCTTTAGCAGCTGGTTTCTTCTCAGCTTTTACTGCAGGCTTCTTTTCTGTCTCTGCTTTAGCAGCTGGTTTCTTCTCAGCTTTTACTGCAGGCTTCTTTTCTGTCTCTGCTTTAGCAGCTGGTTTCTTCTCAGCTTTTACTGCAGGCTTCTTTTCTGTCTCTGCTTTAGCAGCTGGTTTCTTCTCAGCTTTTACTGCAGGCTTCTTTTCTGTCTCTGCTTTAGCAGCTGGTTTCTTCTCAGCTTTTACTGCAGGCTTCTTTTCAGTTTGTTTCTGGACGGGACTTATTGAAGCTTTTGCTTCTAAAACCGCATTGGCAACTTCACGAGCATAATAACTAATCGCCCTAATGGAGTCGTCATTGCCAGCAACAATGTAATCAATTCCTTCTGGGTTATGGTTGGTATCAACAATGCCAATAATTGGAATTTGAAGTGCTTGAGCTTCACGAACAGCATTTTTCTCATGACCAATATCAACGACAAAGACAACATCAGGAATTCCTCCTAAATCTTTTATGCCGCCAAGGCTTCTTTCGAGCTTTTCCATCTCCCTAGTCATAACAAGCGCTTCTTTTTTGCTAAATTGAGCAAAATTTTCCTCTGCCAAAAATTCTAAGTCCTTTAGTCGTTTGATTGACGCTTTAATGGTTTTATAATTTGTCATCATGCCGCCCAACCAGCGGTGATTAACATAAGGCATTCCACAGCGAATCGCTTCTTCTTTGATAATGTTGTTGGCGGCTCTTTTTGTGCCAACAAAAAGAATTGATCCTCCATGAGCTGCTGTTTTGCTTGCAAAATTAAGCACATCGTTAAACTGCGGCAAGGTTTTTTCTAGGTTGATAATGTGAACGCCGTTGCGGGTTCCGTAAATAAAAGGCTCCATTTTTGGATGCCAAAAGCGTGAACGGTGGCCAAAGTGAACGCCAGCCTCCAACATTTTTTTCATTGATGCTTTCGCCATATTTTCTCCTGGGTTAAGACTTCCACATTGCCTAACACCCAACCCTAACTAATAGGGCACCCTGGCTGCTATTGTGACTCTGTGTGATACATTAAATTACTGCAGGCTTGAACACCAAGCCCGCTCCTTTTTCAGTTTGTTTTCTCCTGAAAGGCGCTGATTATCCCATAATTATAAATTTTTAGCAAAGCCTATTTTGGATTGTTATTAACCTAAAGTAAACAAGGCACCCTTGAATAATAAAGACAACTAATGGTCTGTGCTAATAACCAATAAAAATTATTTATTAATATTAGCAAGAGGCCGTAGTAATTGAGACAAAGTGTCCCATATATCTCGGCAAGATAAAGCTAATAAAGTGCGTAACAGATTTAGCCTTTTCCTCAAAAAACTCAGATGAAATTGTTTTGTTTTTGAAGGCAATCTTTGCCTTTTCATGACTTTTAAGCATCTGCCAGGCTGCAGAAATAGTTCCTGCCATCATAAGCATATCAAAGGCTATCATCCCAGAATAGTGTTTGTTATCAGAATTATTTAGCACAAGGGTTGAGGCGCTATCTAGGTCCTCAATAGATTGTTTAAAGAGATCCAATTGTACGGCTGAAAGTAAGGCGCTAGGCAATGTTTGGTCAGCGCATTCCTTCATTTCTGATATCAACTCCTTAATCCCTAGACCACTATCTCCAATAATCTTTCTACCAACAAAGTCCATTGATTGGATTCCATTTGTTCCTTCGTAGATTGGTAGTATTCGAGCATCTCTAAAAATTTGGGCAATGCCGGTTTCCTCAATATAGCCCATTCCTCCGTGGCATTGAAGGCTCAGAGAGGCCGCCTCTTGAGCAATTTCTGTACACCATCCTTTAACAATCGGAGTAAGGAGGCCCAGTCTTCTGTTGTGAAACTCTAATTTTTTGCTTGGTAAGCTTCCAGCAACCCTGTCAACCTCAGCGCAAGCTGAATAAGTCAAAGCTCTTGAGGCCTCGGTGATTGACTTCATTGTGCCCAACATTCTTTGCACGTCAGGGTGTCTAATGATAGGCCCAGCCTCATCATGTCCAGGAGCAATGCCTTGAACTCGCTCTTTGCAAAAACTAAGAGCCTGCTGATATGCACGCTCTGCTATTGAGACTCCCTGCAGCCCAACAGTTAGTCGAGCATTGTTCATCATTGTAAACATACACTGCATACCTTTGTTTTCTTCGCCTATCAGGTAACCAATCGCCCCGTTTTTTTCACCATAACTCATGACACAAGTTGGACAAGCGTGTATTCCAATTTTGTCCTCAAGTGACAATGCCTTTAGGTCGTTACGTTCGCCGAGAGAGCCATCATCATTGACAAGAAATTTAGGAACTAAAAAAAGCGAAATACCTTTAACGCCTTTAGGGGCATCAGGCAATCTTGCTAAAACTAAATGCACTATGTTTTCTGTCATGTCGTGCTCACCCCAAGTAATGTATATTTTTTGACCACGAATTAAATAATAATTTTTTTCAGGCGTGGCGCGAGTTTTGAGCGCTCCGACATCAGTTCCTGCATCGCTCTCAGTAAGGTTCATTGTTCCACTCCATTCGCCAGATATAAGCTTAGGCAAATAGCGCTGTTTGAGCGCTTCACTGGCGTTGTGAGAAATTGCTTCAACTGCCCCTTGGGTAAGAAGGGGGCAAAGACCCCAAGACATATTGGCTGAATGCCACATTTCTTGGATACTTGTTGCAACCACAAATGGCATTCCTTGTCCTTCATATTTAGAGCTGAACTGAATAGAGCCCCAGCCACCTTCAACATAATGCTGATAAGCTTCTTTAAAGCCTTTGGCAGTGATCACTTCACCGGCAGCGTTAATTTTTATTCCCTCGAGATCTCCAGGCTTATTGATAGGCTCTATTTCTTCTTTAGCAAGCTTGCCAGCAGCATCAAGAATAGTCTCAATTATGTCGACTGTTGAAGAGTCTGACTGAGTTGTCTTACACAGATCTTCTAGCCCTACCACTTCGTTTAGAACAAACTTCATCTCTTCGATAGGAGCTATATAGTTAGACATCTTCCTCCTTGATCTTTAGAAACGTTGAGCGCAGAACATGCTTTTGGATTTTTCCGGTAGCTGTATATGGCAGGGGGCCAAAAATAACTTTTTTTGGTCTTTTAAATTTTGCCATGTTCTCTCTACAAAAGCCTATAAGCTCCTCTTCTGTTGTTTTTTGGCTTGGCTTTAATTCAACAAAAGCACAAGGGCTTTCACCCCAAAGATCGTCTGGCATGGCAACAACTGCTACCTCTCCAACTGAAGGATGCTGGTAGAGTACATTTTCAATTTCAACCGAGGAAATGTTTTCACCGCCCGAAATAATAATATCTTTTGAGCGATCTTTGATTTGGATATAGCCGTCTTGATGGATTACAGCGAGATCTCCGCTGTGAAACCAGGCATCTGCAAAGGCTTTTTTGGTTTCTTCAGGCTTGTTAAGGTATCCCATCATACAGGTATTTCCGCGTATTACAATTTCTCCTATTGTTTTGCCGTCAGTCGGAACACGTTCACCAGTTTTATTATCAATAACACTAACATCTTCGGTCATTGGAAAACGAACGCCTTGGCGTGAGCCAAGCTTTGCAAGTTCAGTAGGGCTTTCTTTAAGCCAAGACTGTTGGGGAGCGGCCTGAAGAATATGACCATAGGTTTCAGTTAGGCCGTATACATGCATTACACTAAATCCCAGAGACATCATACTTTCCAGAACCTTTGCAGGAGGAGGCGCCCCAGCTGTCATAACTTTAATTTCTCTGTTAAAGGACTTTTGAATATTTGTTGGCGCATTTGCTAGCATATTAAGCATAATTGGGGCGCCACCAAAATGTGTTACAGACTGACTCTCTAACAAATTAAATATTTTTTCAGGTACAAAAGCTCTCAAGCAGACAACTGTTCCAGCGACAGCAGCCATGGTCCATGCATGCCCCCAGCCATTACAGTGAAACATTGGCACTGAGTAGAGGTACACAGGGTGGTTAGGAAGCTCCCAACCAATAACCGTACCCATACTCATTAAATAGGAACCTCGGTGATGATAAACAACTCCCTTAGGTTGTCCAGTTGTTCCAGATGTATAGTTAAGGGATAGCGGCTGCCACTCGTCATTAGGCTTGTGCCAATTAAACGAAGGATCTCCTTGATTGACCAATGACTCATAACTAACCGTGTTTATAGAAATTTCTGGACTAGATTCGGCAAAGCTATCATCTATTAAAATTATTGTTGGGCTTAAGGATGAAATTGAAATGGCCTCAGAGGCAATTTCAAAAAGCTCACTGTCAACTAGAAGGATTTTTGCATTACTGTCATCGAGAATATAAGCAATTGTGCCGGCATCAAGGCGAACATTTATTGTGTTAAGAACCGCTCCCGCCATTGGGATAGAAAAGTGCGACTCAAACATCTCTGGCGTATTAAAGGCCAGCACAGATACTGTGTCACCGGGCTCAACACCATGGGCGCTTAAGCTAGAGGCGACACGAACACAGCGCTCTCTTGTTTCTCTCCATGTATAGGACATATTTTCATAAACAACTGATGTACGATCTCCATATATATCTGCAGTTCTGTGTAAGAATGAAATTGGTGTTAGGGGCACAAAGTTTGCAGGATTTTTGTCCATAGTTATAACTATTAGTTTCGAAGTGTTATTCCATTATCTAACATGGCAACAATTCTTGCTTGTGTTTCAGGGGTTTTAGCTAGCGATATAAAAGAAGATCTTTCCGCATCTAAAATATCTTGCTCTGTAAAAATAGCGCCAGATGGACAGTCTCCTCCGCTAACAATTCTAGCAATTTCAGTTCCAACTGTAACGTCATGTGGCGTAAGCATGCCTTTTTCATGATTGGTTGTGAGCCACTCAAGCATTTCTTTAAAGTGCTCAGATCCCGAAAGGGCAAGAGGCTTTCTAGCGTTAGCTTTTTTAGTTTTGTCTAATGAGTTTAGCGCGATATTAAGCATATAATCTCGGTTCATATGGAAAACGTCGCCAGCTCTTCTCATAGATAAAGCGTTAGCCTCTGTAGGCGAGTTAGCGAGCCTACCAAGCCCAATATTCATAAATGATTTCCAGGCTGCTTTATGGTTATCGCCTAAATTCTCGGCCCATCTATAAAGGGTTTCTTTGCAGCCTCCTCCGGCAGGCACCACCCCCACAAAAGATTCAACAAGGCCCATTACTGAATTAGCATGACTCACAACATGATCAACATGAAGGACAACCTCAAAGCCACCACCAATAGACATTCCAACTGGTGCTGCGACAACCGGGAGATTGACATTTCTCATTTTTAGCATGGTGTCTTGAAAGTAAACAAGAAAGTCGTCTAGCGCATCAAAGTCATCTTTTTCAAAACAATCTCTAACCCCCCAAAGACTTACACCACATGAGAAATGTTGAAAATCATTATGGATTACCACGCCCCTTAAGTGCATTTTTTCAGCTTCAGACAGCGCATCAGTAAGTATGTCTAATGATGCGCTATCAAGAGCGTTTGCTTTGGAGTGAAACTCAACAACTGCTGCGCCTTCAAACTCATACCAACTCGCAGACTCGTTAGAGTTCATTGCTTTTAGCGTCTGGCGAATCTCAGAGAATCGAAGAACGCCAGTCGAACGAGCAATTGGTTTAGTTACTCCATCGACACCAAGAAAGCTGAGTTTAGATTCTAAGGCAGTATAAAATTTCTTTGGCAGGCTTTTTTGGAGGAAGCTTGGAACATCTCGTCCGTCGTTTTTTAACCTGTTTATAAAGATCTCAACTCCAATCTCGTCCAAAATCTCAAAAGGACCTTTAACCCAGTTATAACCGAGCTTCATAGCATCATCTATTTGAGTTAAATCTTTCGTTACCTCAGGCACAAGTGAGGCTGCATAGCACAGAGTCTCTGAAAGAACTCGCCATATATAAAGCCCATAAGGGCCATTGTCGTTAAGAATTTCAGAAACACCATTTTTCTCAGCTATTTCAAGTAGCGGCGTTTTTAGTCGTTCATGAGGAACATAGTTGCCATCAGATAAATTAATTACCTTTTTTTCATCGCCGTCCTGCATATAAAAACCCTTGTTGTTTTTATTGCCAGTTTGGCCATTGACGATCATTTTCGTCATAAAGTCAATCGGTGCAGAATATTTATGAAACGCATCATCTTCGGGAAGAATGCTGACTAGACTTCTAACTACATCTGCCATTAGGTCGATGCCAATTAAGTCATAAAGACCAAAAACACCAGTTTTTGGCAGTCCTAAAGGGCGACCAAAGAAGGCGTCCGCTTCAGTTGGCGACAGTCCAAACTCAAAGGAATTATGTAGAGCGCATTGAATAGCAAACACACCAACTCTGTTAGCAAGAAAGCCTGGCGTGTCGGAACAAGGAACTACCCCTTTGCCAAGTTTGATTTCGCTAAATTCGTGAAGCGTGCTAATAACATCATCTCTAGTGAATTCACCTCTGACCAATTCAAGAAGCCTCATAAATCGAACAGGATTAAAAAAATGAGTTATTGCAAAGCGCTCACAAAACTCAATCGGCATACCTTCTGTTAAAAGCTTGATTGGGATTGTTGAAGTGTTTGAAGTGATGATTGTTGACTTTTTACAAGAATCATTCAGTTTTTTATAAAGCCTTTGCTTTATATCAAGCCTCTCAACAACGGCTTCGGCAATCCAGTCACAACCGGCAAGTTCATGAAAGTGATCTCTTGTGTTTCCAAGATTGATAAGATTTTCAGCCTCTTTGCTCATAAGGCCGGGCATGTCGGGGTCTTTAAGTCTTTCCAGGCCCTTGCCTGACAACATGTTAACGTCTTCACCGCCACTAGGAAGATCAAGAAGCCAAACCTCTATTCCTGCATTTGCAACTTGACCCGCTATTCCAGCCCCCATCGTTCCGGCGCCAATAACGCCAACTTTTTTGATTTGACTTTTCATTCTAAATTTTTTAAGACAAATGACTTGATAGCGTCAAGGGTTTTTTTCGGGGCCTCTATTGGGAGCATATGACCAGCATTGTTGATGCAAGTAGTCTCGGCATTTAGTATATCTGCTAACTCCATCCCAAACCGATGCGGGGTGTTTTTGTCCTCAGTTGCGATAATAACATTTGATGGAATTTGGATATTTTTTGCACATTCAATGCCGTTTTTATACTGAGTACAGGCAACAAGATCTACAGCCAAAGGATTGCTGGACATAATTTGGCGACCGATGCCTATCGGCTGCATTCCTGGAACAGCGCTGATTCCTGATTGGGAGTGACTGCCAAAGCCCCATTTGAGTAACATGTCGGCTCCATCTCTAGGAGATTTTTTTGCTGTCTCAACTAGGGACTCGTTTACAGGAATTGATAGTGCGCTTGCGACTGCGGTCAGTGTTTTTAGTTTAGCTCCTAAAGAACTGGCAGCCTCGAGCGCAACAAGAAATCCCTGAGAGTGGCCGACTAAATGTATCGATTCGCAGCCGGCAATTTTGAGAGCACTTACAAGCCATTTGCCCATATCTTCAATAGATTTTAAGGGCTTGCCTTTAGAAAGACTGTGACCTGGAAAGTCTGGCGCAAAAACAGAGAAACCATGAAAGGCAAACCACCTAGACTGGAGTGCCCAGGACCTATGGTCTAGCCCACTACCATGGATAAACACTACTGTCGGCTTTTTTGAGTCAAATGTGCATCCACCAGTTGCAACAAAAGTGTTATGTGTATTAACAACAATATTCATTATGAAGATGCCTTTTCAGCTGCCTTAAGTCCTGCTTTAAAGTCATTAATAATATCTGTAATTGATTCGATTCCTGCTGATACTCGAATTAGGTCAGGGCTGCTTCCAGCGGCCTTCATTGCGGCATCATCTAAACGGGAATGGGTAGTGCTTGCCGGATGAAGGACAAGTGTTCTAGAATCTCCAACATTGGCTAGGTTTGAAGATAATTTAAGCGCGTCAATAAAGGCAGCTCCACCCTTGCGGCCACCTTTTACACCAAAGCATAACATTGATCCTGCGCCGATGGGAAACAGGCGTTTTGCAACTTGGTGTGTTGGGTTTTCGGGCAAATCAGGGTGGTTCACCCAAGAGACACAAGGCTGTTCTAATAGCCATTTAGAGAGCTTGATTGCGTTTTGCACATGCTGCTTCATCCTTAGGCTTAGTGTTTCAACACCTTGAAGCAGTAAAAAGGCGCTATGAGGACTCATGGCTGGGCCAAAGTCTCTCATCGACTCCGCTCTAATTCTCATGGTTAGTGCTGAAGGCCCAAATTCTTCCCAAAAATTTATCCCATGAAATGGCTCGTAAGGCTCTGTCAGGGTTGGGTGGAGATTGCTTGCTCCCCAGTCAAACTCTCCTCCATCAATAACTACACCACCTATTGCCACGCCATGCCCTCCAATCCATTTGGTGGCTGAATGAACCACAACATCTACGCCAAACTCTAAAGGGCGGCAAAGAGACGGGGTTGCAAACGTGGCATCAACTACAAGAGGTATATTGTGGCTATGAGCAACTCTAGATATTTTTGGCAGGTCCGACACCTCAAGCCCTGGGTTTCCAATAGATTCACAAAAAACAAACTTGGTGTTTTTCTGAATTGCTGACTTCAAGGCGGACTCATCATTAATTGAGACAAAAGTGCAATCAATATTAAATCGCTTTAGAGTATGCGTAAGCAAGGTTACTGTTGATCCGTAAATTTGAGACGCGCTAACAATATGGTCGCCCGCTGAGCATAAGGTCATAAAAGTAACAAAAAGGGCGCTCATTCCTGAGGCTGTACAGATAGCGCCAGTTCCCCCTTCAAGCGCAGCAAGTCTTTGTTCTAAAATAGCGACAGTGGGATTTGTTATGCGGCTATATATATGACCACCCTTTTCAATATTAAAAAGGGCCGCAGCCTCATCAACATTATCAAAAACATATGAAGTTGTTTGATAGATTGGAACAGCTCGACAACCATGAGCCTCATCAGGCACGTGTCCACTATGTAGTGCTATAGTGTCAAGATCAAAGAATGAAGACTTGCCCATAACTCTCCCATTTAAAAAGCTATTGCCGTTATTTTCTCATACTTTTTTTCTTAAGTGATTTGTTTGAAACAAACAATTTAAGCTAGGCTCAACTCGCTCCTCATATCGTCGATAGTTTTTTTGTAATTGTCAGTATTAAAGATTGCAGACCCAGCAACAAAAGTATCTGCCCCTGCAGCAGAGATTTCTCTAATGTTGTTTGTTTTAACGCCGCCGTCAATTTCAAGCCTTGTAGTTAAGTTTTTTTCGTCAATTATTTTACGAACATATTTCAGTTTTTCAAGCGAAGACGGAATAAAAGACTGGCCGCCAAATCCTGGGTTAACTGACATTAGCAAAACCATATCAAGCTGGTCAATTGTGTGGTCAAGATAATGAAGCGGAGTGGCGGGGTTAAAAACTAGCCCAGCTAAACAGCCACTCTCTTTTATAAGCCCAATAGTGCGATCAATATGTTCAGAAGCTTCGGGATGGAAAGTAATATATGAGGCGCCGGCTTTTGCAAAGTCAGGAATAATTCTATCAACAGGCTTAACCATTAGGTGAACGTCAATCGGCGCTGTTACGCCGTTTGATCTGAGCGCATCGCACACTAAGGGGCCAATTGTTAGATTTGGGA
>Ga0208896_1001205_pt1 | contig 12980 bp, 8 predicted proteins | sample ETNtaG_27_FD_185778 | JGI IMG/M metagenome (GOLD analysis project Ga0208896, IMG submission 185778) | Marine microbial and viral communities from oxygen minimum zone, Eastern Pacific Ocean - ETNP201406SV63 (SPAdes) (version 2) | ecosystem: Environmental > Aquatic > Marine > Oceanic ... | reverse complement strand
ATCCACCAATTTGAACATTGTTAACTGATCCAAAATTTACGTCATATCCAGTAAACTCTAATCGTTGTTTATGCTCATCAATTTCAAATTTATTTCCTAATTTTTGGCCACTTAAATTACTATTCATTGACCCAACTATATTAGAACCATCATATATATTTGTTTCTTTAGCACTATCAGATCCAACTGTTAAGTCTGCTAGTCCATCAGTTGTGGCTTTATTTCCTGTACCAACAAAGAAGAATTGATGTGCAGTAGTTAAAATTTCACTTTGAAGATTTTGAAAATAACAATTCACCTGGCCTGTTGCTGTATAATCAGCATTTAATGTAAATATCTTTTCTGTACTTGTTACGTCAGTTATTCTTATTACTTTAAATGCTATACTATTGCCAGCAATGTTTAATACACTTCCAACATAAATCGTACCACTCAAGTTATTGATTCTAACTTGATTATCATCTATCGTACCGTCAACAACTGTTTGCCCTTGGCCATTGTTGGCATTTTCAATATATCCTTCTGCACTAATACCATAATTTCCGTAACTGTTTGATCCACCAACAGTTCGTATTCTTCCATTAGTTTCTGTTAATAACCCAATTTGGGTATAATATGTATGTACACTCGTTGCTTCAACAGTTGCATTACCTGACGAGCGTATACCTATACCATCATCAAGTGTCATATGACAATTGTCTATATATGCAGTTTTTGATCCGCCACTATGTAAACTTCCATCAAAATCACAACCAAGACATCCATTGCCGTCAAAATTTACATTAGCAATAGTTGGTGCATTTGTAATCCATACATTTGAGTCGGATGGACCACTACCAGCATTAAATGTAATATAAGCGGTGTTAGTAACTCTAGGTGTTCCTGATGTAGCAGGAGTTCCAATAGTACCCGTTTTTCCTTGTAACGTCATATTTTTAAGAGCACAACTAGACTGTATTGTAAACATTACCTGCCCAGCATAGTTTGTTGGTTGTTTTACAAATACTGTTGAAGTATCATCACCAACTATTGAAACATATGGTGGCATAATAATTGGCGTTACTTCTTCGTACATTCCTGCTTTAACAAATAATGTACATGGTTTTACCGCAGTTGCGATACTCGAGATAACTCCAAGACCATATCTAATTGTTAAAAACGGATTGTCAGTTGTTTTGCCCTGTGTTGAAATATCAGCACCATCTGGACCAACAAAAAATACATTTGGACTTGAGCCAACAGCAGATACAATTTCTGCAGGGCCTTCTAATAATATATCCCAATATATTGCGTTTTCAGGTGTTATTGATGATGTACTTTGATGATATGATTTTGCAATATAAGCAATATTGTTAAATTTTACAATAGAGCCTTTAATATAATTTACGTTTTCTTGCCATGCACCTGACCATGCAATACTTTCTAATAATAAATCCCATCGTGCTGGTGTTGTTGCTGGAATACTGTTTGAGTGTTCTAGTTTTGCAACATAAATTTGACCACCAAATGAAACTGTATCGCCTGGCTTATACGTTGTTGCGCCTTCCCATATACCAACAAAATTAAATCCTGGAACAATTAATGACCAATATGTAGTAATAATTGGTGATACGTTTAAACTATCTTGTAATGCAATATAAGTATTTCCACCATATCTAACAATATCACCGTCTTGATATTGTGTTAACGATGACCATTCGGCTTCAAATTGTAATCCTTTTAAAAACAAATCATAATTTGCTGGATTAAATGTGTCTGTTGCAACGTGTTCTACTTTAGCAAGATATAAATTACCACCATATTTTACAATATCGTTAAACTTATATCTAACACCTTCAGTATACACATCTTTGTATTGAAATCCTGGAACAAAAAACTGCCAATTTGAATCATCTAAAACACGATATGCCTGGCTAAAGTGTTCATTAAGACAAACCCATAAATTTGCACCGTCTTTGACTATGTCATTTGGATAATATCTATATGATCCAACCCAATTACTTTTATATGCAAAGGCTTTTGCTAAAAGTTCCCAATAATTACCAGCCAAATCTGTTGAAAAGGAATTACCACTATTGTGATCAACTAGGCAAACATAACTATTTGCACTTACTGTAACTATATCATTAATTTCATATGAAGTTCCGGCAGGAACCCATTCACTTTGATATTGTAAACGATGAGTTGTTGTTGCTTGAGTACTGCCACTTGTATCTAAAGAACTAATTTCAAAAATTCTTATATATACAATTTGACCATTTAGTGGGACACTTGTTAAAAGAATTGCATCTTTCGCTGTATTCAGTGTAAAATCATACGTTGGTACTAATTGTGTTCCATTAACAACAACCTCAAGTTGCTTTGTATCTGCTACTGCTTGATCTAATGCAAACTGTGATAATATTCCATCACCAGTATATGTTTTTTGAGTTATCTCAGCAGTTTCTATAATAGGACGTTTTACATAGCTCATTTATAAATTCCAAATAAAAAATTATGACCATTCATTGTTTATAAGACCTGTTCGTATCCAACCAACTGCTTCAGTGTACTCATATACCCATTCATATTTCCAACTGTTGCCAGTTTGACCAGTCCACAATGGGTAATCAGATCCATTAAATTCAACCATTACATTACTGCCTGAAGGAGTCACATACCAAAAGTTTGCGGCGCCTAATGCGGCTGATCCTGTTAATACTGCAACACTAAAAGTATCACCTGGTTCTGGATTAACTGGAGCCTTAAATCTACAAGTAAATGAACTTGCATTTTCAAAATCTCTTATTTTATAAGCATTTCCTGAAAAGCATTGAACGTCTGCTTCAGTATTTGGTGATTCGGCTGCTGGCCGTGCTTTTATATCATAATTTGTATCTTGTGCATCTGATCCACCAAACCAAACTGTTTTTACATTTAGTAAAGTTTTACCTGAAATTTGCCCTGTTGTTGTAATATCGTCTTCTTTGTATAATACGCCAACTTCTTCCGCTTCATTAAATGTCATTGTATAAGCGGCTGACCCACCAACAGTTAATGATGCTACTGTCCACTGATATTGTGTTGTTACATTTGGAAATGTAGGCGTTCCTGTAAGGATTCCATTAGCATCAAGTGTTAATCCTGGTGGTAATGCTCCATTAGCAATCGAATATGTTGGTATTAATGGTTCATTTGCCCACGTTGTTCTAGCATGTGATAAATCAAATGTCAGTGATCCAGATGGTTGGCTATAAGTTCCTAAATCACCTGCAGGTGTTCCATAAACAACTGCATTTAAATCAACAATTTCTTGATAAACGTGCTTATTAATTGATTCAACTTCTGTAGGTTGTCTCCATGCAACACCATGTTTGGCATTGCCCGTATTATCAAATTGAGGAATAAGTGGGTTATTGTTACCGCCACCTTCTCTATATAAGTAATGTCTTATACCATCAGTACCTTCGTGATAGTCTGTAGTTGTTCCAGCATCATAAACCTGTGCCCATCTAATACTTGCACCGCCGCCATTTACATCTGCATTTGCAGTAATCGTTCTCCATGCTGGCGTTCGTGGATCAAGAGCAATTATATCTACTCCAGCACCACCACCGTCTACAGTAACAGCATTAACAGCCCAGTCATCTTTTACTAACTCTTCTTTTGTTACACCGGCTATATCAGCATCAACACCATAAAATTGAATTCTATCACCACTTGCTAAACTATGATCAGTAGCATTAAGGCGTAACTTCCAACCAGCACTACCGCTAGTACTATACACCGGATCTGTTATTCCAACTGCTTTCCATGATGCTAAATTACTAACTCTATCAGCCGTACAAATACCTGTTACCCATGTTTTTACATCTGCTGGTGTTTGACCGGGTTGTTCTGTTATACGCAACGCAATGATTCCAGCAACTATTGGACTTGAAAAACTTGTACCACTTATTTGTGCAAACTGTCCAGCAGTTCCGCCATCAGTCCAATCTGCAGGAGAAGTAGGAGCATGGCCTGCCCACGCATTTCCAACATCCCATTTTGGACACCATACATTACGTCCTGGTGCCCAACAATCTACACTTGGGCCATAATCACTAAAATATGCCGTTGTATCATCATAATTTGTTGCACCAACACATATAACTTTTTGTGTATTTTCTGTATCAATATTCCATTGTCCACCGTTAGCAATACCAGGTTCATGAATTTCTGCATTCATTGGTCCTTGGAAAACATCTTCTGGATTAGCAAACTGAAATCCATTACCAGCACTCACGCAAACATGTATGCCTGCGGCAACTGCTAATTTTAAACTGTCTGTATATGCCAAATCTATAACACCAGTTTGGTTAACTTCATCAGCAAATATAACCATATTATTTGGTGCTTTGGGTCCTGATCCAATACTTGCATTTAAAACACTTTGTCTTCCACCACCTTTTGCACCATGGTGAGCAATTGAAGCATCAATACCTGCTTGTATATCTGAAAAATTACCTGAATTTGATCCTGTGCCACCCATGTCCATTACTTTTACTGCATAAATTCTTGCTTTACCAGCAACACCTGAATTTGCTCCAGCCGCACATAATGCAACTTGTGTTCCGTGACCTTGCGTGTCTTCCATACCGGAACCAGTTGCCGGTGTTTGATGTGATGTAGTAGCATACGGATTAAACCCTGGTAATGGTTCAACACGACCAACTAATTCCATGTGTTCTATACCACCTTTTAATCCTAACTCTGCATTCTTTAAAGTATTTTCTGTTACGCCTATTTGAGTGGCAGTATTTGCATCTAATTGAACTCTAAATCGTTTACCAAGATTGTGGCTATATACCATATCTTTAGCAGTAATACCTGGCATAGTATTTGATGCCGCAACACAAATTTCCCACCAACAGTTTGCATTTTGAGTTGGTTGATTAATAGTTGCCACTTGAATGCCTGTGGCTGCAAAAACGCCTTGGTTATGAGCATGTAAATGATCAAACTTTATACCACTTGGAATAAAAGAGTTTGCATCAACAATATTAAGTGTGCCTTCCATATTAGCATGGTTGGTACATTGATAATATAATGTATCAGGTGCGGTGGATGGAACAGTAAAAGTAATAATTGCCTGTGCTACACCATTGTTTGCAAGACCTGCATCAACAAATGCTGATCCACCAAGAGCAGTCCGTATCTCTAACGGATGAGTTGCACCTGCAGCAGTTGTATCAAATTCGTAAGTTGCGCCTCTAATAAGTGTTATATCAGGTTCTGGAGTATTTGAATATCCATTTGTTAAAGTATCGTTTGCTGAACCGGTATCCCATGTAAAATCATATTGGTTACCTTGAGCAGTTGTAATATCCCAACGAACTGCTGATCCTGGAATGGCTGGTACTGGATCCAAATATTCACATGTTAATTTTATTTCTTGACTTGCTTCTGACGTAAAATCTTCTTTTAAACCATAATCTAACATCAATTCCCAATGAGCCGTATAAGCACTAAATGTTACTTGGGCATTTCTTAAATCGCCAGTTGGAAGAAATGATGCACAAGTAACTCCACTATCTACAATATACATGTCTGTATCTTTTCCTAGGGAGTCAGGATAACTGTATTGATTATTGTTATACGTGGAAAAGTCTCGTTTTGTAATTGCATCTAAATGCCAATAATTACCAGCAGTCATAGTTGTTGATCTATTGCCGTGCATAATCATTTCATAATCTTGGTTTATCCAAGTAATGCCCGTTTTATCTATAGTATCAATAACTGACTCAGCACAGTCTATGTGAACACATTTTAAGTTTTCAAGTGTGTTTACAACTGTAACATTAGTCGTAGCAACAAGTTTTGCCCGCTCTTGATCTAGATAAGCATTATCTTTAATTTTTACTATGTAACGCATTTAAATTATCCTTATTCCTCAAATGATATTGAAATAGCATCTTCACTATTGTCTAATGTAAGTGTGAATGTTTCGCCACCCTCAGTTAAACCATCTGATGTAGTAATAAACGTAATACTATCTGTTGTTCCTACAACAAAATTACCAGTTAAACTTGCGTTGTTTATATCGCCCGTAGCAACACCAGTAATTGTATATGGTATGTTAGTTGCGGCGGTTACATTTGTTGTTGCAAGTGTAATAATAAATGATTCACCTTCTGTTACTGCCCAATCAGTTTGATTTGATGTCAATTGATAACTTGCTGTTGTTGCAGTACTTGATGTTGTAAATGTTTCATCTAATTTTCCATGCCATCTTACATTATGGCTGGCCGTTCCTGTAACTCTAACCCTAGGTATACCGGATGAAATATCAACTGAAACATCATATGCTGTTGATAATCCTTGTTGGCCAATAATTGTTTTTGTAACTGTTCCTAAAATTCCTGAATTTGTATAAGCATCACGCCATGCACTGAATGTAAATTTCCAAGATGCAGTAGCCGCATCACCTGCCGCCGTTGAGTTTGTTCTTAATGCTGTAACATATAACTCATATTCACTTACACTTGCTTGGTTACCAGCCATATTATGAGTTGATGGCTGAGCATAGCCGCTGGAGTTTCCAACATAAATTTGTGTTTGGGTTGCATTTGTTGTTGCACCCATATATTTGTAACTCTTCATTCCTGAGTCTGATTCATCTGACGAAAAGTTAACATCATGGCCAGTATACGTTGCATCTTCATGTAATGCCATTTTATATTGAGCACCAGCATGTGAACCATACCAAACAGCACCTTCAGTATGTACGTGACCAATGGAACCGTGGTATAATGCCGCATCAGGTAAATCTGATTTATGTGAATAAGCATTATAATATTTTAATGCACCATAACCTGTTTGTCCGGCTGGTACTAATAATCCATTCAATGCATCAACTGTTACTGCACTTGTTGCAGTAAGATCAATATTACCATTTGTTGTAGTAATTGAAATCGTGTCAGTATGACTTATACCTGTGGCCGCACCACCTCCACCACCGGCTGAATCTGCTGGACGCCAATCTGAATTTGTTTGGCTCCATGTCATTACTTGACCGTCTGTTGGTGCTTGCCCGCCAGTTGTTGTAACGTCTGTTAAATCACCAACATTTGCTAAACCAATTCTAGCGTCAGCTCTTCCATTAGTATAATATAAATTGGTTGCACCTTCACTTAAAGCATCTGTATTTGCTGGTATTACTGGAGCATCAACAAATGTAAATGTTCCATCACCGTCTGCTTGTAAATGTTGTCCAACAGTACCATCTGATATACCTAAATCTAAGATACTTGTAATTGATGATCCACCACCTGATATTGTTACAAAAGTAAACGCACCTGCGCCACTTGTGCTTAATACCTGGCCTGCTGTACCATCTGATATACCTAAATCTAAAATGCTATCAACTTGATCAACAAATGAAAATGTTCCATCGCCATCTGCTTGAAGTACTTGACCTACAGTACCGTCTACAATGCTTAAATCTGTAAGTACAGTTGGAACAGTTGGAGGATTAGCAAAACTAAATGTTCCATCGCCATCTGCTTGTAAATGTTGGCCTACTGTACCATCAACAATATTCAAATCTGTTAATGCAGTTGGAATACCTAATGTACTAAAAGTAAACAGTCCATTACCATTTGTTGATAATACTTGACCATTTGTACCATCTGATATGCCTAAATCTGTTAATGCTGCGGGGATTGATATGGCTTCAAAAGTAAAAGTTCCATCGCCATTTGCTTTTAAGTATGTTCCTGCGCCTGCAATACTAACATTCGTTATGTCAGTTAGAGCAGTTAATTGAGAAGCACCGCCGCCTCCGCCGCCTGCTTCTGAAAACTTTGCCATTCGTGTCCAAGTTCCATCAATAGCCATGTATGGAAAATTTGTATCATCATCAAGTGCGGATAATCCTTCATATGTAACTGCACTTGGAAAACTGGCTAAGTTTGAATATGAGCTTGTATATGTGATTTTACCACCAGCAAGGTCTATGCTCTTACCTGATGTAACAATTTTTCCAGTTCCATCTGGAGCAATAGTAACATCACCACTAGATGAACTAGTAATAGATTTACCATTTACATTTAAATTGCCACCAAGTTCTGGTGTTAAGTCTTCTTGTATTGATGTTAATCCTGCGGCTGAATCTGCAAAAACTAAGGCAGTACCGTTTGCATTAACTTTAATTATTTTATTTGCGTCTGCAGGTGATATAGATACGGGTGTGTCTGATAACCCAGCAAATGTGGTTGCACTACCGCCTCCTCCACCGCTAATTGTATTTGTAATGATGACGCTGTCAGTAACTGCATCAGTTGCTAAACTAATACCTGTACCAGCAACAAGAGTAACAGTATCAGTAGTTGATTCTGCTACGACTGTTGTTTGCCCAGATACTGCAATATTAGCAAATGCATTACCGCCGGCACCACCACCACCTTGTGATGAAGGGTCTGCAACTAATTTACCACCAGCAGTATTACCGTCTCCAACGTAAACTTTTGGAGTTGTAGTACTTGTATCAACTATTAAAAGTTCACCATCTGCTGGTATATAACTAGTTCGTGTCGCTGACGTCCCACGTTTTAATTGAATGGCCATACTTTTTTATCCTCGAAACATCGATGTCAATATATTTATTTGTATTTAGTTAAATGGCGAGGTACGAAAAGTAATAAGTACTGATTAGAGTATACCGCTTTGCTCTTGTATCCAACCCCTAGTCGAATTATAAAACGTGTATGTTGCAATCGCTTTATTATAATCTAATGTAACATTTGCACTTTGCCCGTCAATTTTTCCACTATTAGGATTAACTGTTATATTTTGACTGGCTGCCGCTCCTGATCCATCAATAACTTTGACTTGTTGGCCAAATGCTGGGGCCGCAGGTAAGGTAACTGTAACTGCGGTTGATGTGTCAATAATATATCCTTCACCCGCTACTGCTTCAAATGAAGCCGCCTTTTCAACCCAATTGAAATTAAAAGGAACATTCCCCCATTTAACTCCAGTATTTGCAGATGAATCTGTAACTAAAATTTTATTGTCATCAGCACTAACTGCTAATCGTGCTGGTGTTGCACTACCTGTTGCTACTAAAAGATCGCCTTTTGTTGTTACAGTTGCATTTGTCATAAATGCAGTTGCTTCATTGCCATCTAATTTATCAGCATCTAGTAATGATCCATCGCCATCAACCGTTAATATAGCGGCCAAAAATGCGGATGCTTTTTCAGTATATGATGCTGATGTTATTTGTGACCCGTCGCCACTAATTAATAACATGTCATTTGCTTCTGCTCCAGCAGTTACTTGAACATCAGTTAAACCAAAAAAACTTTTATACGGATTTTGAAAGGTTATTGTACTTGTTGCTTCATTTGCAGATATTGTTAAACCATCACCAATATAAGAAAGCATTTCTGATGACGTATCAGCAGTTATTGTATTACTGCCTGTTACTGCAACAGAACCAAAATAATTTATTGGTGGCATTGGGAAGTTTACATTTTTTCCGCCTGCCGTTGCTCCATCACCAACAACTAATGATGGACTTGCTGAACTAATGTCAGCAATGACTAATTCACCTTCAACTGGTGTGTATGTTGCTAATTGAGCTGAGGTTCCACGTTTTAATTGAATTCTCATGTTAATAATCCAAAATCATAATCTAAATCATTTACTACTGCGCCACCTATTGAACCTGAATCAACATTTGGCTCTACCATAATTGGAACCGTAAAGTTCCCAAATTGTAATACATAATATCCTTGGGTTTCTAAATCATTAACTATCCCAAAGTCCATTTGTACATCAGTTAAACCACCAGATATACTTTTATAATGGCTTGGTGGTAATCCACCCAAGTTTAAGGCATTTACACTTTGTCTATAACCTGTTTTTACTGTTTTCATGAAATCACCGCCGCACTAACTACTGAATTTATCGTTCCATAAACACTTTTTGCTTGTAATTTGTCACCAGCACTTAAAATAATTCTTTCTGTATCCATAGTAAATGTATCAGTAGGATCAACTCTAACCTTAAGTAATATTACGTTTTCATCGCCTGCTGTCTCACCAGTTGGAACTCCGTAAATCCAAAAATCATCATATTGCGTTTCACTTGTGTTACAAAAGAAAATAGTGCTAATAGCCATTTCTGTGTCTGAAGGTACGATCAACAAGTCAGTCAATACGTTTGGTATCATTTTTGCATATAGCATATTAGAAATCCTTTATAAAATTAAACTTAATAATGAAGAACGCCTGTTAACATATTGTTTTGTTGCCGCTTCCATTGGGCCTGCAGGTGCTTGGCCTAATACCACTGATCCGACTACTTGCAAGTTGTTTGTTACTGTTAGATCTGCTGGAGTTACTAAATTGCCTATAAGTTTGCTACTTCCAATACTATTGTCGGGTATATCTTGAACTGGTTTTGGTTGTGATAAATGTAGTACATTTATCGTAACTGTATTGCCGGGTGCGGTTTGAAAAATAAGATCCCCGTCAGTATCTAAATAATACTCAGTAAATGGGACTTGTACTAGCCCTGCTAGTGTAACTAATATTCCCCTAGCCGTTACTGGTTTTGGTAAACTTAATGTAAATTTAGTTATATTTCCGTCACCCACAAATTGATCAGTAGTAAAAGGTTCCATTGTGGGTAATTCATAACCATGGTACGCCATATCGTCGTCCTTTTTGTTGTATTGTATTTATTTACCATTTATCACATTCGCATAAATATCATAAAGGAATCTGCAATCATGAGTCTAACACTAAATCATAAGTTAAATTCTATTAGCACCACAACGAACACGTTAAAGTTAAATGCCCAGTTGGTGTTTAACAGTTCAGGAGCAATAGTTTTACCTGAAGGTAATACTTCAGCTCAAGATCCAAATGCAACGAGTGGATTATTATATAACACTGGTTCAAGTAGAGTTGAACAATATTATGGCAGTACATGGCATAAAGTTGGTACTGTAGATAGTATCGCTGATATTGATGAGTTTAATTTTACTGGAGTTTTAGATCAAGACTTTCTCCAGTATAATGACGCCCAGCAAGAATTCCAAGCAGTTAGACCTAGTCTTACTTTATTAAATGATGTTGATATTAGTGGTATTACTAATACCCAAACTTTACAATGGGATGGAAGTAAGTTTTCACCCGTTGACCCATTAAAAGTTAAAGTTAATGGTGTTGCGGTATCTGATAATGCTTTTGAATTAATATTCACTGGTGTTGGTATTGGTGCTCAAGCAAATGCACAAGGCGAAGTTGCTTTTACATTTACACAAAGCATTTTTGCTAACCAAGACTTTAATTTACCGAATCCTATCCCAAATGAAAGTTTTATACAATGGAACTCAGCAACAACTAAATTTGAAACTGTTGCAAACAGCCTCAATAATCTTCAAGATATTGATTTAACTGGTGTTCAAGACGGAGACTTTTTAAAATGGGATGGTACTGCGTCTAAAGTTGTTCCACGAAGCGGTGGTATTGATACTGATGCAGTTGCTGAAGGTTCAACAAACTTATATTACACAGATGCACGAGCAGACGCAAGAGCACAAACTAAAATAGATACTACTTTAGATTTAACAAGCATTTCAAGATTTGTTGACGTTGATCTTGCAAACATTAAACAGAATGATGTAATAAAGTGGGATGTATCCACACAAAGATTTAGACCAGCAAGTGATGAAGAAGGACTTCAAAATATTGCTAACTTAGGTGATGTTGATATTGATGGTATTCAAGTAAACGATATTTTAAAGTGGGGTGGTAATAAATTTTACCCGGCCGCTTTTAGTACAGATATTGTTGTTGAGGACTCCGGTGCAACAAACTTGTATTTTACACAACCACGAGCCCGCCAATCAGTTAGTGGTTCACAAACTGGCGGATTAGGTACGTTTTCTTATGATCAACAAACAGGTGCATTTTCATATACTGGTGTAACAGAAACAGCAATTAAAAACTTGTTTAGTTCAGCAGGTGATTTAGCATTTAATAATTCAACTGGTGAATTTTCAGTTACAACATACAAAACAGCAGATTTCACAACAGATTATAATACTGCAATAGCCGCAACAACATTTACTACATTATCAGATGTAGATATGTCAGGTGTTACTTCAGGTCAACTCGTTAAATGGGATGGAAACAATTTTGTTCCAGGCGATGACATCGATACAGGTGAAAACAACACGGCAAGCAACGTCGGTACTGGTACAGCCAATACTGAAGGACTTTTTAAACAAAAATCAGGTGTTGATTTAGAATTTAAAGCAATATTTCCTGGTGCTGGTATTAACCTTTATGATAGAGGCGATTATGTTGAGATTAGTAACACGATTGCTGAATACACAGAAGTTGGTGAGGCTAATACTGCATCTAATACTTTAAATGTTGCTGGTGATGTTGGAATATTTGCTAACAAAACTGGTGTTGATTTAAAATTTAAAGGTATACGTGGTGGCACAGGTATAGACATCGTTGATAACGGTGAAGCAGTTGAAATTGTAAATATTGCAAGTACTATCAGTGTTGATGATATTATTGCATACGCCTTGGTCTTAGGAGGATAAAATGGCATCAAATTTTAAAAACGCATCGTTTTCGTTTCAAAATGCAAACACTGACGCAACAATTTATACTGTTGATGGCGTTGGTCAACATACGGCTGTTATTCACAGTATGTTTTTTGCAAACAAACATGAGACGAGTAATTGTGCTGTAACATTAAAAGTGGCTGACTGGAGTGTAGGAAGTCAAAGAGTTATATTAAACAAAGTTCCAGTTCCACCAAACACAACTTTAAGTTTGGACAAAACGCTCAACTTAGAAATTAATGACAGTATAGTCGTACAATCAGACAGAGTAGAATGTGACGTTGTATCAAGTATTTTAGAACTCACAACATAATAAGGATTTTTTAAATGGCATATATAGGTCCAAAAGTAAGTAGTATCTTAG
>Ga0208896_1001195_pt1 | contig 13054 bp, 12 predicted proteins | sample ETNtaG_27_FD_185778 | JGI IMG/M metagenome (GOLD analysis project Ga0208896, IMG submission 185778) | Marine microbial and viral communities from oxygen minimum zone, Eastern Pacific Ocean - ETNP201406SV63 (SPAdes) (version 2) | ecosystem: Environmental > Aquatic > Marine > Oceanic ... | reverse complement strand
CTCAGGACCATGATTGTCTGACATATAATATTTCTCGTCATTATGTAATTTTTTTCCTTTATTGATTATATACCCATTAACACAGGATCGTTTATTCAATTTGTCTATTGGTATGTGTGTAAGTAACGGAGTGTTATTGACTAATTCTTCACAATATGAATTCAAAAAGTCCATCTCTTTAAAAACATAACTTTCATCGTCATTATACAACAAATAACTATAACATCCATCTATATTGCTGTTACTTATATATTGTAATGGATTATCTCGTAATATTCGGTAATCCATATCATTAAGTACATCAAATGTTACATATGGTACATTGTAACTAGATAAGATATAATATACTGCTCTTCTTTGTTTGATATGATTATACACATCTTGTATATTATTTCTAAAAAAAGTCCAATTCTGAGCAAGACTTTTTTGATTTATACCTGTGTATTTCCAACCGAAAGAGTCAGGTTTCTTTGATTCTGTAAGGGTATTAACAACCTTACTGAAAAATCCATTAGATATATTTACTAGTTCATATTTATCCTCACCATCTATCTTAAAAAATTGTATATATCTGGAAGTAACAGTAAAATTGAATAAAACAAATACTTTCTTTTTTGGATTATTACGTAAAAAAGATTCTAGATTCGCTATTGACCGGTCATTAGAACCAGCCAATACTCCAAAGTTTATAGAATCTTTAAATCCAAGTCTATCAGCAACTACTTGAGTATAAGCCTTATCATTACATTCTTCTTTATATAACTTTTCTTTAATAAATCTACTATCAGAATCTAAATTTAATGGAGGCTCTTGAACTATATCTTGTCCAAATGTGAAACTATCTCCGAAACTAACTAGAGTATATTTTGAAAGGTTCATTAGAGAGTATCAAATGTTATGCCATCGAGATGGTCGCATTCGTGTTGAAATGCTTGTGCCCAGACTCCAACAAAAGTTGATGACTTTCTCTCTCCTGATAAGTTTGTAAATGTTCCTATAATACTATTAGGTCTTGTTATTGTTAACTCTAAATCAGGAAAACTTAAACATCCTTCTAAGAATTCTTCTTCTTCACTATCTTCTGCTATTTTCCATTCTGGATTTATACACACAACGAATCCAGTATCTTTATGACCTATTACCATTAACCTTGTGTTTTCACCAACTTGTGGTGCCGCAAGACCGAGTGCATCATGTTCTTGCATAGTCACAATCATATCATAGGCTAATATTTCAGAATCTGCTGAAAGAGTGTGGTCATCACACTTTGTCTTTAATATCTTATCATCTTTATCTACTAATTTCATCGTATTGTTCCTTATTAATATACTACTGTATTTATCGAGTTTTTTAATTACTTGACTTTGCCGTCACTTCTATAATCTTTAACTAGTTCTTCCATTATCTCTATTATCTCTGGATTTGCATTTCTATATGATATCTCTGATTCAGCATCTAATATCTCTATTGATTTCAGAAAACGATATGCTTCGTGTGGATTTTCGTGATGTTCCATCTCTAACATTTCATTAACTCTAAGACGGGTAGTAATCCATTTGTTTCTATGTTCTTTTGGAATTAAGTCCAATAATAGATGTTTGGGTCCGTGTAACAAAGTAAAGGTGTGGTAATCCCAGTCTAATCCTAAGTCGTTACCGTAATCTATTAACGATTGCATCTGATTACAGTTTAAAATACTTACAGTAGTGTGAATAGACAATTTATATAGTTTTATCATTCTTTTAATATTTTCATCAATTATTCCCCAAGGAACTTTCATTCTAGTTACAGTTGCTAAATCTCCGATTGCATCAATGGACACATCAATTTGAACACAATTAAATCCGTCAAACAAATCTTTAGAAGGTAATATACTTCCATTAGTGCTAAGTTGTATTTTAATATCTTTCCAATGTTCTTGCTTCTTTAATAGATTAATAAACCAAGGAAGATTTTTAGAATATAATGGTTCACCTCCAACTAATCTAACCTCTTTTAAATCAGACAAATCTGAATTAGAAAGAATTCGTTTTATGTTCTTTGTATATTCTTTACTTCCTTTTGTTTTTGTATAGACATCCGCCATATCTGGTAAAACGAGTTCTTTCATCTTTTTTAAAACCGGGGAAGAATTCCACTTAGAACTTTGTCTAGACCCACATATTCTGCACATCATATTACAAGTAAAATCTAATGCAAGTTCTAAATATTGTAATTTTTTAGTATCTGGCGATATTGTTCCGTTCCAGTACTGTCTTAATGAGTAAATATTATTCGTTTCTTCTCTAATACATGTCTCGCAATGAAGATTAGGCCTAACAAAATTATTCCACTCATAACTATTTACAATATCATCTAATGAATTGATATTGAATATATTAGAATCCACCTGCCAATATTTCCAATGAGGTCCTAGATTTTTAAAATAACAACAAGGTTTAATGTGCCCCTCGTGACTTATATGTACTGAACCTTTTAGAGAATTACAAGTCATATCTGGTATATCTTTAGGATGTAGATTTTCTAACTCAATCACCTTACTTTTCCTTAAATATTGCGTCAAACATATCTGCTAAACCTTCATCAATTTTGATTTTAGGAGACCAATTTAATAGATTTTTAGTTTTACTAATATCTGCTAATGTTTCTGGCGCATATCCCCTTGGTTTATCTACATTTATTGCTGTAAATTCTGGTGCGTGTTTCTTTAATACCTCAACAACTGTATTAACTGATATACTAGTTCCTGTGCCTACATTAAATGTATCATTCTTAACTTTGCTTTCCATACTGGCAATACATGCTGTTGCAACATCAGACACATGAATATAATCTCTTTTATATTCACCATCACCGTGAATAGTCACTGGCTTGCCATCTTTGACCATTTGAGCAAACTTTCCAAACAATAAAGAAGTTGGTTGATTCTCAGAATATACTGTAAAGAATCTTAATATGTTGTAGTTGAGATTAAACATAATCTTGTATTGCTTACATAGATGTTCGCCAAATAATTTTGACATTGCGTAATAATTGAGTGGGTCTGGTTTATGAGTTGGTTTATTGGGTGGTGTGTTGTTCCCATATACTGAACTAGAACCTGCATATACAAATTTTCTGATACCTACCGCACTTGCGGCCGTTAATATGTTTCTTGTGCCTGTTACATTACTATCAAAGTATTCATCAGGATTAATAAAACTCTCTGGAATTCGTGCTTTGGCAGCCAAATGAATAACATAGTCTTGACCTGCACACGCAAATACGCATTTTGCTGGATTAGATAAGTTTCCTTTTATATACTTGACATGGTCTAATCCTTCAGGCTTATCTTTTCTATCTAAGATAGTTATTTCATAACCTTTTTTATGTAACTGTTTTACGACTTCAGTTCCTATAAAGCCTGTTCCGCCAGTTACTAATACTTTGCCGTTTGTTTGCATCTAAACAGGCTCCGGTGGGTCAAGTTTTTCACCACCTTCGAAAAGAAACTCATCTCTTCGTTCTGATAAGAATGTTCTAGCATGACTATCCATCATGTTTAGTTGATTTTCGTTGATAAACATAGTCTGCATCTCAAGCCATTCGTCCCATGCTTGTGCTGATATGTTTTTTAAGATTTTTTCGCCTGCTTCACCCGGAAATGGTGCTGTTGAAAGTGCAGGTAACTCCTTGCCGTATTTGACACACAAAACTGTACTCATTTACTGTTCTCCATAGTAATCACTCTACAAGTATAACATATCTGGTATCAATATGCAACACTTAAATCATAAATCTAATTCCATTGGTCACCATGGTCATCTAAAGGCGATGTACCCACTTTGCTATTTGATAGTTGTTTACATTCATAAACATCTAATAAGGTATTGTCATTCATTGTATATAATTTTACTTTATATCCCCATAACTTTTGTACGTGTGATAGCACTTGGTCTGCTGTTTTCTTATCTAATCTCTTTCCCTTATAACTTTCGTGTAAAAGTGTCAAATCACGTGTGTTAGTGATATCAGCATTTGTTATTTGAATATCTGGTATCATAGCGGCTGTTTCATAACTAGCAGCCAAATTCTTACGAATCTTCTTATATCCACGTTCATTGTGTATTGATGTAACTAGATAATTATCATAATGAATTTCATCGTGTAGATTAAACATTCCTTGGTCACGAATAACTTTCGGTCCTAAAAATTGCAGAATAGCACTCTCATCTCTATAATTCGCGGCGATATCTTTAATTGCGATACGCCAATCTGTATCTGCTAGATGAGGGAACCATTGCTTATCTTCTTCGTCTGGCTCTGTACATACTCTTTGAATATCTTTCAATATAGCAAAACCTAATGCGTATGGATTAAAACCATTATAATTTGGTGAATCAAACGATGGTTGATATAATACTGAACTATGTAATTTAAAGAATTCAAGCATTGCTCCATCATCAACTTTGCCTTGATTGTAAAGTTCATTAAAGATATGATGATGTGTAAAACTTGCAAATCCCTCATTCATCACTTTTGTCTGATATTGGGGATAAAAATACTGTGCGACTCGTCTAACAATTCTACACATTTCACGTTGCCATGAAGTTAAAATTGGTGAATGCTTTTCTAAGAAATATAATAGATTTTCTTCTGGCTCTGCTGGCCATCCCTTTTCAAGTAGATTTTTATCTTCTTTTTTCTTAGAGTTTGGTAATGTACGCCACAAATCGTTTACTTGTGATTGAAGATATTCACTTCTGGTACGTTGTTGTTCTATTTCTTCACGTGCAGATATCTTATTAGGTCTCTTATACTTGTTAATACTTTGATATTGAATGGCATGACACGCATCTAATGTTTCCTCAACTGCGTCTGTTCCGTATCTTTCTTCACATTCTCTTACATATTTTTTTGCGAATAATAGATAATCTACGATAGCATCAGGTGATGTCCACTGTTGAAACAAATAGTTGTTCTTAAAGAAATGATTATGTCCAAATGCCGCATGGGCAATTACAAGTCCTTGAGTTGTCATGGAATTTTCTTCCATGAGATAATTTATACAAGGATTAGAGTTAATAACTAATTCATATGCTAATCCCATTCTTCCTACACTGTAATTCTGTTTATTCTGAATGAAACTTTTACCGAAACTCCAATGATTATACATCAATGGCATTCCTACACTAGAATACGCATCAAGCATTTGTTCAACAGTAATAATTTCTAACTGATTCGGAAAGCAATCTAGTCCCATATCATTAATTGCTATTTCTTCACACGCATCCATCATACGATATAGTTTATCGAAATTCCAACTAGAGCCTGTGTATATTAAATTACTCATTTTTACCTCTAATTTTGAATATTTCTCTAAACACAGGATATATATCATATGTATCTTCTATGTGTTTAGTTATAATATTTTTATGATTTGCTTCTAATTTTACATACTCTTGTAACAAATTACCACTATTATAATAACCATGGCGTTTTGTTCCAACTTGAATATAACTAAAATATTGAGTTACAGGTAAAATGTCTTCAGAAAGAATATTCAGAAGTTCTTCGTTATCCTGGTCCCAGTTATCACCGTCACTTGCTTGAGCAAAGTATATGTTCCATTCATTTGGTGAATAACGGTCAGCAAGAATTTCTTTTGAAAGTTTAAATGCACTTGAAACTATTGTGCCACCATTATCTCTACTATTAAAGAATTCATCTTCAGAAGATTCTATTGCTTGAATATGATGTCTGATAAAAACACACTCTACTTTTTTATACTTACGAGATACAAACAAATTAAGCAACATAAAAAAGCGTTTTGCTAAGTCTTTATGTTGTTCAGTCATACTTGCACTGACATCCATAATAAAGAATACGACTGCTTGTGATATTGGTGCTGGTTTCTTAGTAAAATTATTATATCGTAAATCAACTGGGTCAACGAATGAAACAGCATTTGCTCTGATACGCAACTTACGAATTTCTTCTTCGATTTCTTGATATCGTGCCCATTCTTCTGTGCCGTCTTTTTGTTCTTGTGTTGTTTTATAAAAGAATTTTTTAAGATTGTCAAGTTCTTCTTCTAGTTCTTTAATCTTTTTTAGTTTTGGAGTTTTTAAAGCAATCTTACGACCAAGAGAATTGACCATGCTTTTCTCTAAATTCATTTGTGCTGGAGTGCCGACAGTTGTATATCCGCTACGAGATATCTCATATCGTTGAACTGCTTTATTTTCTTTGGAAATCATGTGAGGCAATTCTAAGTCTTCAAACAAAATATTGACAAATTCGTCATTACTTAACGCAAAACCAAATTCATCTTCACCAGTGCCTTCATTACTTGCTTTATCACCACCACTTCCTTGCCCTGGTCCACCTTTTGGTTTCTCTAATTGGTCTCCCTCGACAAAATCTTTATTGCCAGGAAGAATAATATCACGTGACCCTGTTTTTGGATTATGAGTGAATTGTGGCTCGTCAATGCCTTTTCGATTGATTACAACATCTTGTGAATCGCCAGAACCTTTAATACTTCTGTCGCCCAAAGAATCATGTATACTTTTACGTATCTCTTTTTTGGTTCTTTTGATAAATTTTTGACGATTGCCCGAAGATTTCGTGCCAGGATTTCTCATGTCACCATTCTTTCTTCGGTCAATAATATTGTTTGCCATAAAGTCTTCCTCTAGTTAGACTTCTGAACTCGCATATACCATTCTACTAATCGTTTAACTTGTCGGTTTGTATATCCTTTCTTCACCATTCTATCTATGAAATCGTCATGTTTTGATTGGTCCTCTTTGCTCTTCTTACTACCAAATGAAATAACTGGAAGCAATTCTTCTGTTCCTGCGAACATCTTATATTCTATTACTTCTCTCATCTTTTCATAAGAAGTCCAAGGTGGATTCTTGCCTTCATAGTTACTTCTTGCTCGTAATACCCAATTCACAACTTCATTTCTAAAGTCTTTTGGATTGGCAATACCTGCAGGCTTTTCAATCTTCTCAAGTTCTTCATTAAGAATAGAACGGTCAAACAAGTTACCAGTATCAGCATCTTTATAATCGATATTTTGAATCCAGTGGTCAGCATAATCTAAGTATCGGTCAAATAGATTTTGTCCGTACTCATTATAACTCTCTAAATATGCTTTTTGAATTTCTTTTCCTACTTCTTCACTATATTTGACACTTAAATGGTCTTTAATGAAACCAAGTAGTTCATTTTCTGTCTCTTCTGGAAATTGTTCACGTTTAATTGCCGTTTCTAATACATACATTAGATGTACTGGGTCTGCCGCAATTTCTTCTGGGTCAAAGTTGAATGTTTGAGATAGAATCTTAAATGCGAAACGAGTACTCATTCCGTTCATTCCTTCATCTACTCCCGCAACATCTCTATATTCCTGCATTGATTTTGCTTTAGGATCTATATCATGTAAGTTCTCACCATCATATACTCTCATTTTAGCCGCTAGATTAGAGTTCTTATGTTCTTTCAATCTTGAAAGTACTGAGAACTGTGCTAATAAGTCAAGTGTATGTGGCGCACAGTTACTGCTATCTAGTCCTGATGAATCTAACATCTTCGTATAGATAAATGTTTCTTCTGTGGCACGTAAGCAATATGGAACTTTAACGATATATACTCTGTCCAAGAATGCTTCGTTGTTCTTGTTGTTTCTAAATGTTTCCCATTCACTCTCATTTGAGTGAGCAACTACGATACCATTAAATGGAATTGCTGAAATACCTTCAGTTCCCATATAGTTACCTTCTTGTGTTGCTGTTAATAATGGATGTAATACTTTGATTGGTGCTTTAAACATCTCTACGAATTCCATAACACCTTGATTACCACGACATAACGCACCCGAGAATGCGTATGAATCTGGGTCATTTTGTGAAAAGTATTCTAATTTACGAATATCAGTCTTACCAACTAGTGCTGATATATCTTGGTTGTTGTCGTCACCTGGCTCGGTTTTCATAATAGCAATTTGCTTTAACTTAGATGGATACATCTTCACAACACTAAATTGTGTAATGTCGCCTTCAAATTCATCTAGTCGTTTAACTGCCCATGGTGACAATAAACCAGTAAGATATCGTGCTGGAATACCAAATTCTTTTTTAGCATCTTTGCCGAATTCTTTAGGTTCAAACAATCCTAGTGGTGATTCAAATACTGGTGAAATTTCATCACCTGCTTTCAACACATAAACTGGATGTTTTTCCATTAATTCTTTAAGACGTTCTGCTAATGATGATTTACCACCACCAACTGGTCCTAGTAGATATAATACTTGTTTCTTTTCTTCAAGACCTTGAGCAGATTGTCTGAAATATGCAACCAATCTTTCGATTGCTTCTTCCATGCCATAAAAATCTGCAAATGCTGGATAAACTTTAATCGTGCGATTTAAAAAGATACGGCTTAATCGAGCATCCGTACTAGTATCAACTAAATCTGGTTTTCCAATCGCATCTAATAGTCTTTCAGCGGCCGATGCATAAACTAACTTATTTTTCTTACACAATTTAAGATAATCAGTAAGTGACATCTCCTCGTGTTCTTTGTTAGCATATGATTTTTCAAAATTTTTAATTAAACCCATTTTAAATCCTCTCTCATTAATTAATAATATTTATTAAAATATTGTCTTATATACAGTAGTTATATAATTTTACTGTTAGAAGATGAATAGAACATCTTTCCTATATTTCCATTAAATGAATAATGGCCTATATGGTCTAGTTTTACTAATGGATCTAACCATATATCACCACCCAGTTTTTGCCATCTTCGACAAAAAGCATAATCTTCACTAAGATATCTCTTTGTATCTTCTTCGTGCATACAATCAAAAAACAAATATGTCCACTTTGAAAATTCTTCTTCAAGATGCAAATCATTATTGAAATACAATTCTGGATAACTTTCTATCATTTTTTCAATAACACTTCGTTTAATAAGCATAAATCCAGTACCAGCATCTTTAAGTTTTATTAATCCATCTTCAATTTGTAAATTGCGTGTATCTGTTTCTTCATTATATCCCCAAGCAGGATTCATTGCGTAATTTGCCGCAGTATCTTTGATTGAGCCTTCATCTAATCCTCTATTGACCGCATCTTTTATAGATGTCCAGTCTAATTCTTTTTTTGGATATGCTCCAACTATGACATCCTTATCATGTTGTAACATATGTAATATATCTACTGCATCAAAATTTATATCAGCATCAATAAACATCATGTGGGTTGCTTCTGGATTAGACATAAAATATGCCACCATATGACATCTTGCTCTAGAAACTAAACTCTCATTTGCTGATGTTGTTAATGTATACGGAATTTGATATTTCGTAAACATCATATGACCCTTTGTCCATGACCTAAAATATGGTTCAGAAATTTGACCTGCGTAACATGGTGTACAATAATGAACGTGAGTCTTTTTGATGAAATCTAAATCTATTTCTTTTCTGAATTTAGATAAATTATCTACTATTGATTCCATTACTTTTGCTGACTCAATGTATTTTTCTTATTTTTTTGGTCTTTTATCCAGGCTTTTGCATGACGATTTTTAGGTGGTCTATTTACAAAAGCATCAATGTTCTTTGTAACTACCTTAAAATTTTCTGCTCTATCTGGATCTTCAAGACTGCCACTGTTATCAACAACTTGAAATTTATCTGCACCAAATAATTGTTGAAATTTCATCATATTATCTTGAACTGCTCTCCACATTTTTTCAACTTCTACGGATTTAAGAGTTCTCCCCGGTCTGTCTATGTTTCTTTGTTGTGCTATATCTAAACTTGTATTAACGAATAACATCATACAGGAATAACCCATCTGAACTAATTTCTCTTTAGCCTGTGTTATTTTGTTTAAATCTCTTCCAGTACCATCTATAATTAATCCCAATCTACCGTCAAGATACATTTGTTCTTTTTTTGTAGTTAGTTCTTTTGCTTTATTTCTGGTTGCTTGGCCTTTATCACTATAAATTACATCTGAATCTTCATAATCCAAACCTAATTTATCCATTTTATGCTCAAATATATCATCTGAATTTACTATTTTTAAACCAGTGCCTTTTAATAAATTTGATGTTGCAACATAACTCTTACCCGAACCAGGCCCACCAGCCAGAAATACCGCTTTAAAGATATGTGGATCATATACTCCTTCTTCAATTGATTTTATGATTTCGTTGACCTTCACGATAAGTCTCCCAATAGATTATAACTATAATTTATAGTATTTATCAGGCTTTGTTGGTTGTTTAACATGTATTATAGTATAACATTATTAGACTTGAGTGTCAATACTATACTATTTTATTTAAATTATTTACGTAAAGTCAGATATATCAGAAGATGTACCCTCTGCCGAACCTGTACAGTTTGGTCTGTTATCTACTTGCGGGAAGTTTTCCCACGCAGTTTTAGTTTCATTTAGATTCTTAATTGCTAAGTCATATTTGCGTTGTAAATCTGGATTTACTGTTTTATTCCAACGTTCTTTCACTTTATCTTCTGAGTATTGGTCAATATTACCATCTTTGGTCCAATATCTAAAATTTTTATTGAAATTCTTGCTTAGTAGTTTCTCCACCACTCTCCTATTTTTGCTCAAGTCAGTGTGTAACTTTTTAACTCTCTTCCTTAATGGTCTCTTCTCGTCGGACTCAAAAATTCCACATGCATACTTTATCCATAAATCGTTTACCAGAGTGCCTGACGATTGTAAGTACGCCTTTATTTTAGGTATCCATTCAGATTTTGCGTCTGTAAATACAGCGGCAGTAATAGGTAAATCTATAAAACTTCCGTCTTTTTTTGGTATCTTGAAATCATTGTTACGAAATTTGGTCTCTTCGGCGACGGTCATCTCATTGTTCAGAAATTTTTTATAATCTTTATAAGCAGTGCCACTAACATATTGACCATTAATCTTATAACTACTCCAATTAGGATATATACTAGTATGAAGTGATGCATAATTTGATTCAGATTCTGAATCAGATTCAGTATCATTTGGAACATAGACATTTGCCTCTTCCGTAAATGGAGATTGAGGAACCCCAGGATTAAGTAACGCTTCATCACGTGAGTATTTCATTTCTCTTTTTACTTCTTCTGCGTTTGCTCTTTCATCTACAATCGTTCCTACTATATGAGGTGGTCCTGCTGCCGGTTGGTTTAATTGTGTAACAGCATCTTTCATAGCAGGTGATCCTGTATTCATTAATACTGCTTTTTTACAAGGATCTGCTGCCGCTCCTCCGATAAGTAGTGCTAATGCCTTGCTTATAAGTTGGGCTGCCATGTTGGCTAAAGCCGCAATTTCATTTGCGATTGCTGACGTTATATCACCAATTGCGTTTATTAATGGTGACACTAAACTAATAATACCACCTAATGCTTTTATTCCAACACCAATAATCGCACTTATTACATCTCCTACAATACTACCTGCGCCTGCAATTGCGGCTATGATACTTTGTATTAAAGATGTTATACCTGAATTATTCAGTAATGAACTTATATCACCAACTGCGCCATCGATAAAATCTAAAGTGCCGTCATAAACACCGCCTAATATTCCCATTAACTGATTAAAAAATGAACAAGGATCTCCTTTTTCGCCAAATTGTTCGTTCATTGATGATAAAGAACTTGCATCTTCCATTGTTTGTGGTATATTAGCAGTTTGATTATTTGTATGATTTGTCAAAGATGTATACATTGTGTTTCCCAATGCCATTAATCCTAGAATCTTTAGAAATTTTTCTAAATCTATTCCAGTTTGCGATAGCACTCCTGCGAATATTAAGGCTTTGTCCGCAGAGCCAAATCCAGAAAATGCACTATTTAAGCCTGTTACTCCATGAATGGGACTAGTAACACCAGATGATGAACCCAAAGTATTAAATAATGAATTTCCGTATGCTCCTCGTGCCGCATATGGATTGGTGAAATTATTAGCATCTATTTCGTTTGCTATAGAATTAAGTGCCGCTTGTCTATTATATTGTTGTTGTCTTGCTTCTAATTGCGCCATTTGAAGTGGCGTCAAGTTTGATGCCGCAATAGCCTCAGAATATAGTTTTGGAGTTAAATTTGTACCATCAAATGTTAATGAACCGCCACCATTCGCAACAAATAACTGATATAGTCTTTCGATTTCTGCTTCACTAGCCATTGATTATCACCTTACTTGAGCCTGCTATAACTTTTACACCACATGAATGAGTATCTCCCACTCTACCAGCAGGTCTATTGTTTATTAAAACATTATGAGAACCTTGCACTAATGGAGTAACATGCGGAACACATGTTTCTGGATCACCTTGTGGTATTCCATGTGGGAATGTTTTATCACTTACACGATATGCAAGTTTGTTTTCGATAATTACATTCTCACTTCCCATACCACACTGTTCAAGCCCACAAGGGGAATGTGCAGAAATAGGGTCAGTTGTTCTAGCGGCTTGTGGCATTATTGTAAAATTTTTCCGTTTTCTGGAGTTATAATAGTAGTTGTTGCTTGAATATACGCATCTGTTGTTTGATTGTTTGTTCCCAACACAGCAATAACTTTATCTGTCTTAAATTGAACACTTTTCTCACTATCACCTGTAACCGTAAACGGTTGAAACGCCGCCCCTTGTGGTCCAACAGCAATAGTTAGTGGTTTAGCAATAACAGTATAATCTTCATCTTCTGACACGAATTTTCCTAATACTTCTTGTCCTGTTTGTAGATATAGAGTTATTATATCACCCACTTTATATGTATTTTCTTTTAGCATTTTTTTACCTGTTGTTATTATATGTATTTATTTATGCTTAAACTACACACTTAATTATTTTGAATTTGTGATTTTTTCGTAACTGAACAGTTACATTGTCCAACGTTTTACAGTATATGATATTTCAGTAGTAAAGTTTGCGTCTTGGGTGTAAGTAATATTCATAGGAATAACAGCAAGTTCGACAGTTCCATCGCCTGTACCAACTCCTGTTGCTGTGAATACAGTACCAA
>Ga0208896_1001189_pt1 | contig 13080 bp, 10 predicted proteins | sample ETNtaG_27_FD_185778 | JGI IMG/M metagenome (GOLD analysis project Ga0208896, IMG submission 185778) | Marine microbial and viral communities from oxygen minimum zone, Eastern Pacific Ocean - ETNP201406SV63 (SPAdes) (version 2) | ecosystem: Environmental > Aquatic > Marine > Oceanic ... | reverse complement strand
CCTCTTGTTTCAAAAAAACCGACATTGACTTATTATGGTTATGACTATTTTTATAGCCGCGACTCGATATCATTTTGGCAAAACAGCCCACTACCGGATGATTATCCATTAGGTCCGGGCGATGAAGTAATAATATCAATGTGGGGTGCAGCTGAAAACAGGATCAGGGAAGTTATCGCCCGTGACGGTTCAATATTTGCCCAGAATGTAGGACTGCTCTATTTGGGTGGTAAAACGAAAAAAGTAGCCGATGATTACATCAATAATGAATTTAAAAAAATGTATTCAACTATGCGCGGCGATAAACCCACAACTTTCCTGGATATAACTCTGGGGAAATTAAAAGGCATCAATGTACATTTAACAGGCGCAGTATTATCACCGGGAATACATGCGGTAAATCCCTTTTCTACTTTGACAACAGTTCTGATGCAGTCCGGAGGTATAGATACAACAGGTTCATTACGGGAAATAATGATCATTCGTAATAATACTCCGGTAGATACGCTTGATCTTTACGCTTTGCTGCATGGTACGGGGACGTTTCATGATTTTCGGTTATTGGACTGGGACAGGATCCATGTACCGTTACGTAATAACACTATTGCTATGGACGGTGCTGTTAAAAGGCCGGCCTATTACGAATCACTCCAAGGAGAAACACTGCAGGATCTTTTACGTTTTAGCGGTGGATTTCAATCCTCTGCAAGTGAATTTATGGTGTTAACCCATAATGATGATGGGACTGGAGCACCGCAGATCGTTTCAGCAGGTAGACTTGAAGGGATAGAGATTCATGACGGCGATAATATATTTGTTCCTACAATGTCTTTCCCGGAAATTAATGTTTCTATATCCGGGGATATACCTAGTCCCGATTCATATCCCTGGTTTACAGGCATGACATTAAAGGACTTGCTCCTTGTTTCCGGAAGTTTACATCAGCAATATTATGATATATCAGACTGGGAGCATGCTGAACTGGCCCGTTATGATTTGCAGGAAAGTAAGTATATTTTGCAGGAAATTAATTTACCGGCAGTTCTAAGCGGTGCCGTGGATGACAACATCCAATTATTTCCTTATGACAGGCTGATGGTCCCCAAGCAACAGGGCTTGAAACCACCTGGATTTGTAACAGTAGTAGGATCCATTTATCGTCCCGGTGAGTATACCCTTTTGCATGTTGATGAAACTCTTGAATCAGTTTTGACAAGAGCAGGCGGCTTGATGCCTGGCGCTTTCCGAGAGGGTATATCCATTGAAAGGGATAATTTGATGTTGGGCTGGAATGGAATGGCATCAAAACTCAAAAAAAGGGATATAATTAGAGTTCCTGATAATCCCAACGCTGTAACTGTAGTGGGTGAAGTGCATAATCCGGGCTATTTTACCTGGAAACGGGGCAAATCGCTGCGTTATTATCTGCGCTTGGCCGGCGGCGTTAACGCTCGCGGTGATAAACAGCATATTTTCGTAAAATATGCCAATGGTGAAGGTGCATCAGTTACGCGCTGGAGAAAACCTGAAATCAGGGATGGTGCGACCATCAAGGTAAGTGAGAAGGAAATTTATAAGGATGAAACAACCGGCATGGAGATCTTCCAGACACTTGCAGGTACAGCCGGCTCTCTGGCAACCGTTATTTTACTAATTAACAGTCAACAATAGGGTTTAATATGAAGAAAATATATACAATAGTTCTTATGTCTTTTTTGGTATTGTCCTGTGAGCGCTTGGTAAAATTCATCAATGGCCCGCCTGTTGGCCACGGGTTTTTGCGCACGTTTGGAACTACATTCTATGATTATGGTTGGGGTGTAGACGAAACGTTTGATGGTGGTGCAATTATTGTTGGTGTTAAAGAATATAGGGACGATCGAACCCGAGATATATTATTAGTAAAAGTGGATGAGGACGGTTTCGGATTATGGGAAAAATCCTTTGGCGGACCCGATAATGAAGAAGCCTATGCCGTAAAGCAATGTATGAATGGCGGTTATATTTTAGCCGGTTATTCAAACTCATACGGGGCAGCTTCGGAGGTTTATGTTGTTAAAACGGATTCTTATGGTAAACTTGAATGGGATAAGACCTATGGCGGTCCTAATCTCGACCGAGCCTATGAGATAATTGAAACCCATGATGGACATTTTATCATAGTTGGTGTAACCAATTCCCCGGGTATCAGCCACGGAAATGATGATATATGGCTGCAGAAAATTGATGGTCAGGGTAATACAATTTGGCGCAATGCTTATGGTGAGTCTAACCATGAAGTGGGCTATGATGTTGTGGAATTGCCCGATGGCGGATTCTTGGTACTGGGCTATAAGAATTTCTACGATATCGCAGGAAAAGATATATATTTAATTAAAACCGATTCAGATGGGACGACAGTGTGGGAAAAAACGTTCGGGTCAACAATGGTTTATGATGAAATTGGCTATTCCATTCATGAAGCCTATCCTTCGGGGTACTTGATTTGCGCTGCTACTAATTCACGGGATAATGGCTGGTTTGATCCCCAGGTTATTAAAATTGACTATGATGGTAATATGCAATGGTCTGCTATTTATAACGGCGGCGGGCTTTCCCATACACGCTGGGTAGCAACACCTACCTATGACGGCGGAGCAGCCATAATTGGTACAACAACATATACTGGACAGGGTAATGAGGATATATATCTTATAAAAATTGATCAGCAAGGGCAGGAATTGTGGAATATTGGCTTTGAAGGGGGAGATGATGATTGGGGCTGGTCTATTGTAGAAACATGTATCAATGATTTACTGATTGTAGGTTCAACAAAGTCCTATGGACGGGGGATCTTTGATATAATATTAATGAAAACAAATGAATTTGGTACTTACGATCTGGATGGTTAACACCTGCCCAGATTGTATAGTTATCACTCCCTTTTAATGCAAGCAAACAATAAAAAACAAGAATCTGTCGAAGAAATCATTCTGAAAGTGATGCAACGCTTTCAGTACCGCCACCAGTACCAGGTGGCGAAATTTTTTAATGTTACTGCCCAGACATTATCCGGCTGGATAAAGTCGAATTCAATTCCACCCAAACATTTAATCAAGTATAAACAGGAAATAGAAACAGGAACAAATGAAGAACCGGCAAACAAAAACAGGGAAGTTTTTGTATTAGAATCTCCTCTTCGTTCAGACACTGCGATAGATAGATCGGCAGCGCAGGCGAATAATTTTCAATACAAGAAAATTTCTGTATCATCTATTATTAGATTATTGAAAAAATCCAAACGTACTTTAGTCATTAGTCCCTTTGTTTTGGTGAGTCTTGTTTCTGTCTATGTATTCTTTCTTGCGCCAAGTGTTTATACTTCATCAGCGAAAATATTACCCATTTCCGAGAATAATAGTAATCTGTCGAATTTGTCGGGACTAGCGTCACAATTTGGGATGAATTTACCCACCGGGGGTGAAATTCAATGGGATGAACTGTATCCTGAAATTGTGCGCAGTGAAAAACTGATGGAAATATTGGTTCAAAAATCATTCCAGACAGAGAAATACCAGGATGAGCAGACATTATTACAATTACTGGATATTGAAAATAATTACAGGGATGAATCTTCAAAACTCAAGTTAGCTGTAGAAGATTTAAAAGAAATGATTATTGTTCAAAAAGATCGTTTATCGCCGGTTGTATCGTTGCATGTAGAAGCTTTTGAACCTCGTTTAGCCAGGGATCTTGCCACTGAAGTTATTGCTGAGTCTGGTAAAATATTGCTGGACCTGAAAACGAAAAAAGTGCAGGAGAAACGCATTTTCATTGAAGCAAGAATCGTAGAAGTATTTAATGCATTGCAGGAGGCAGAAAAGGCCGAAGAACAATTCAGGCTGGAAAATAAAAATATAATTCAATCGCCGACACTGACGATGAAAATCAAGCGTTTGTCCCGGGAAGTCGAATTACAGAATAGTCTTTACGTATCTCTGAAAAGCCAGTATGAAAATGCGAAAATAGAGGAAGTCCAGAAAGCTGCTATGATTCAAGTCATCGACGGACCTCTCAAACCTTTCCGCTTAACCAGCCCCCGTATAGCTATTAGCTTAATTTTAGCCCTCTTTTTTGGCTTATCCTTGGCAGTTTTTATTATTTATACAAAAGAATTCATCTTTGAAAAATGAATATGTTTTTGCATCATTTTAATTTTACACGTTTTACATATCCTCAATAATGATTGCATGATTATGAGCACAATGGTTTATTCACGCTCGTTTCTCAACGTTGGAAAAAATTCAATTTTATCACTCCTCACTATAATTTTTGTTACAGTTTTTTCCTGCAATTATTACGAAATTGAATTTGAAAACGAAATACCCGTTCCTGTTGAACTGGCACCAATCGTATATAGTAATGGCAATTTTACCATTAACTGGTCAATGAATTCAGAAAACGACTTTAAAGTTTACAACTTAAAGGAATCTTTATTTTCCGATATGTCGGATGAAACACTGATTTTTTCTTCAACAAGCAAACACGATACAGTATTTATTGTTGAAAATATAATAGAAGGTGACGAACGATTTTATCAGGTAACAGTGTTAGATACAGGAAATTTAAGTTCCCGCAGCAATATTGCTTACGCAACTGCGCCTGTTATTTCCTATCAAAAGGAATTTGGTGGGCAGGACAATGATATAGCCTATTCAGTACAGCAAACGGCTGACGAAGGCTTAATTATCGCCGGTAGAATTGATTCCTGGGGGAATGGCGGCATAGACGGCTGGCTGATTAAAACAAATATTGAAGGCCATGAAGAATGGAACTATACTTTTGGCGGTGAAAATAGTGAATTGTTCAGAAAAGTTAAAAATACGAGTGATGGCGGCTACATACTAACAGGAATAACCAATTCATTTGGCTATGGATCAAGTGATATCTGGCTGGTTAAAGTAAACCAGGAAGGGTTGGAAGAATGGCAATATACTTTTGGTGGAGCTGATGGTGACTGGGGCATGTCCGTTGAGCAAACCATGGATGATGGTTTTATTGTAGTTGGACATACTCTTTCGTTTGGCGCTGGGTTCTATGATATATACATGGTTAAAACGGATGCGTTTGGGAATGAAGAGTGGCATCAAACCTTTGGCGGCACCGAAGAAGATTTTGGCTATTCAGTTCTCCAAACTTCCGAAGGCGGGTACGTCGTGCTCGGCTTTACTGTATCGTTTGGCTCCGGGTCAAGAGATGTATGGTTAATTAAAACCGATGCTCAAGGTAATATGGAATGGGATAAGACCTTTGGTGGAAGTGAACGGGATGAAGGTTATTCTGTTCAACAAACCACAGATGGTGGTTATATCATTACAGGATATACTGAATCTTTCGGGAATGGTCAATATGATGTTTGGTTAATCAAGACAGACAGTCAGGGACAAGAAGAATGGGATAAGACCTTTGGTGGAAGTGTATGGGATGAAGGTTATTCTGTACAACAAACCACAGAAGGTGGGTATATAATTACCGGCTATACGATTTCTTATGGAAATGGCGCCAAGGATATTTGGTTAGTAAAAACTGATAATGCAGGAAATGAGGAATGGAATTATACCTTTGGTGGAATTAATAATGAAGCAGGACAGCAAATATTACAAACTTTCTCAGGGGGGTATGTAATTGTGGGCTATACAGAATCCCGGGGGAGTGGTCAGAAGGATGTTAAATTAATAAAAACATCTCCTGCGGGTATTTAATTAACTGGGAAGTTCTCTCATTCTTAAATGAAAGCATTTTCTGAATTTGGAGAGGGAATTTGAAATAGATCACTGACATGGATGAAAAGCAACAAAACAGGCTTCAGCTTCTTCAATTCATAAAAGAATCTTTCACTTACAGCTTAACGAAAATTATTCCCGGGATCTTGGGATTTTTTTCTGTCATTATCTTCCTGCGTTTGCTCGGTCCTGAAGAATATGGCTTATACAGTATGCTGTTCCTTTTAGTACAGATCTCCTCATTTTTTTGCTTTGGCTGGTTCCGCCAAGCCCTTCTACGCTATTACAGCCGTTTATCAAGCAACACAGATTTATCTAGTATCATGTCCTCTGCTTTACTGATTACTATCAGCTTGAATATCCTTTTTCTGGCTGTATTCTATTTTGTCCAGTTTCCTATCCCATTCCCTTTTGTTTCCATAATCTTGCTGGCCATATCCATTAGTCTTTTTGCTCTCTCGGCTATAATATACATGGCCCAAGAAAAACCCGCTAAAGTGGTCCAATTAACTGTACTCCAGTCTATTCTCGCCATTGCCTTACCTTTTACCTTTATCCATTTTGTCAGTCCCACCCATATCCAGCTTATCAATGGCCTTGTGCTGGCCTACGGCATAACGGCCCTCATATTCCTATACCAACAATTGCGTCATCACCAACCGGTCCTCCATTGGGTCTGGCCTCGGTTCGCCAGTCTGAAGCAATTACAACCTCTTCTGCAGTTTGGCTGGCCCCTGTCTTTCTGGTACGCCGGGTCAACCGGCCTCCGCTTTCTTGATCGTTTTTTTATCGAACACTATCTAGACTCCGCCGTCATGGGTTCCTACGCCGGTTTTACGGAAATGATCACCCGTTTTTTTACTGTATTACTGTTTCCTGTTACCCTTGCTCTCCATCCCCGTATAATGAATCTATGGAACGAAAAAAAATACTCTAATGCTATACACTTATTGAAAACAGGGCTCATCACCCAATCCGGTTTATTTTTAATTGTATTATTGATCTATGTGGTTTTCAAAGACCAATGGTTGCTGCTCTTGTTTGCTGTATTTCCTGATTTGGATTCCGCCCTAATAAATATCATTATTCCCATCATGTTCGGTGGCTTCCTCTGGCAGTTTGCCCTCCTAGTTCATAAACCTCTGGAAGTCCGGGAAAAGTCAAAATTAATGCTTATCTTTATTTTTCTTTCTATTGCTGTAAATATTATCGGTAATATGGTTTTTCTCCCCAAAGTAGGTGTTATAGCTACCGCCTATACCATGGTTGTTTCGGGAGGCGTTTATTTACTTTTTACTATGTTGGCTTCCAGCAGGTTTTGGATGGTTAGGTTTGGCAAATGAAGAGTACCTTTATATTCCCATTAATGTTGCTTCTTGTTACTGCTCTTACTCTGCGGACCATACATAAATCTTGGTTTTCCCCGGGGGCATTCTTTCCGCTATTATGGTTTTTCTTCACTATTTTTCCCATAATTTTTGCAATTGAATATCCTACACCTGTTTTTGGTATATGGGTCATTACAGCTTTCAGTATTTCCATTGGTGTAGGTTCATTGCTGGCTGTTCCCGGTAATAATGTATGGTCTAATTCCAGTATGTTAAATACCCACTCCATCACTGAATATTCAAAAACAGTTCAATGGGGAACTGCTGTTACATCGTTTTTATCTTTAATAGGCATTTTTTTTCTTATACGATATACTATTATGAAGTTTCAAATGGATTATTCTTTCTTCAGTTTTCTTGCTCTTCCCAATCAGATTTCAGCGGAACGCTACAACGAACTGCTTGTTTATCCCCTTTTCTTAAAATTTTTGTTGTACTGGTTATCCCCGGCAGCATTGTTTGCCGGTGTTGGATTTGCCCTGGCAACAACAAAAAAACAGTATCTTCTTTATTTCAGCCCTTTGTTTATTGCTGTCATAAAAGGCGCTTTGGAAACAACACGATCAACCATTTTAATTGCCCTGGTTCTATGGTTGGCAGGTTATGCCGGCGCCAGGGTCGCTCAACAGGATAACCTGAAGCACCTTTTCGATAAAAAATCGTTTTTGTTTGTATCCGTAGCAGGTATTGTTTTTGTTTTTCTTTTTGTCAGCTTACAATGGCTGCGCGAAGCAGGGGGAAATTTTGTAGTAGAATTATTAATGGAAAGAATCAAACTGTATTTTTTTGGATATTTATCAGCTTTTTCTCTTTGGGTTTCCAGTGTGCATAATGTTGATGTTACTCTGGGGATGACAACATTTGCAGGCCCCTTCAGTTTTATAGGTTTAATTGACCGTGACCTTGGTTTTTATGACAGTACAACCATTATTTATGGGTTGACTTCGACCAATGTCTATACTGCTTTACGCGGAATCATCAATGATTTTACTATCATTGGTTCACTTGTGTTTGGCATTGGTATCGGTTTTGGTGCTACCATGGCATTTCAAAAATCCCTGCAGGGCTATATATTTTGGCTGGTTCCCCTTACTATGTTTTATGCATTTACTCTGTATGCCCCTTTGATCAGTATATTTCATTATAATAGTGTCATTGCTTCATGGGTAATTGTTTTTTCGACTTTTTTTCTAATTCCCCGGCCTGCAGCAGAATGATATGAAAAAAATATCAGTCATAATTGTTAATTATAAAAATCATGTTGAGACTATTAATTGTATAAATAGTATAAATACTTGCATGCACAATGACCAGGTTGAAATCATCGTAGTAAATAATGAATCCACTACGCAAAGCCTGGCTGATTTAGCTCAAATTAAAAATGAATCCAGAGTACCAGTCAAGATTATTCCTTCTGTAAAAAACTTGTATTATTGGGGCGGGGCTGCTTTAGGAATAAGTCAATATTCATTTACAGACCCGGATTCACCAAAATGGATCATTATAGCCAACAACGATATTCTTTTCCAGCAAACAGATTTTTTCAGCATTCTTCTATCCATGGATGCAGGCGAATATGAAGTAGTTGCGCCTAAAATCACTTTAAAACAAACTGGTGAAAACCAAAATCCCCATTTGATTCACCCCCATTCAATAGCACAAAAGATATACTATAAATTATATTATTTTCATCCGGTAACAGCCAAGGTAGTACATGGTCTAGGCAGGTTTATCCGCAAAAATATAGTTGCTGAAAAGGATCAATATATATCTGCAAAAGAGATGAAAATATATGCTCCACATGGAGCCTGTATTATATTTTCAAAAGAATATTTTCTTCAAGGTGGTTATATAGATAATGGTTTTACATTCTATGGAGAAGAAATTTCCGTAGCTGAAATTTCACGCGAGATTGGATTATCTATAACATATATTCCAGTTTTAGAAGTTCTTCACAATGAACATTCGTCAACACGTTACAGTAATTGGTTAACATCATATAATCGATCCAAAAAAACGTATAGATATTTGAGAAAGAAATATGCCCTTAAAACATGAAAATTATATATTTACATCAATATTTTAATACACCGGATATGCCCGGCTCAACGCCTTGTTTTAAATGGACATACCGTTTTTATGGTCACGACAAAACGAGATCACTATCAAATTAACAAACCAAATTATACAAATGAAACTTGTTGAAATCCTCAAAAAATTTGTCATGCTGAAAAGTACATTTGACCTAGAAAGAACAATAATTGTAGTAAATAAAGTATGTCTGTAGAATTACAAAAAGATATAAAAAACCGAATTGAATGGAATCCAAAATCCGCAGGAAAAAATGAACTCAAAGAGGCGGCGATTCTCATCCAATCATTTGTTCTTGATGATACCACAAGAAGGTCACACGATAAACTTTATTATTATTGGAAGTTCATCAATAATCCATACGGATTAGGCAAAATGTGGATTGTTTATGATAATGACATTGTTGTAGGTATGGCATCATTTACGCCGAAAAATATTAAGATAGCTTTCCATAATCCTATGACTGCCGAAATAGGTGATACTTTTACTCATCCAAAATATCAACGAAAAGGTATTTTTTCTATACTTGTTAATTCTGTTCGTGATGATGCTATAAGAAACTCTGGTATAGAATTTATCTATGGTACGCCTAATACTAATTCTCTGCCAGGATATGAAAAAAAACTAAACTTTGCCCAAATACCTTCTGCGAATGTTTATAATTATATTTTACCTATACAAATTGATAAGATTTTAAAGAGCAAATATGGAAATTCTTTGGCAATAAAATTTTTATCGATTTGTACACGAGTATTTTATGATTTAAGATATAATCAGTGGAAATCAGTCAATTCAAGTGATGTCACAATAGTAAATAAAATTTCATCAGAAATGAGTACTTTGTGGGAACAAGTTGCAGAAAATTTAGATGTAATCACTGTTCGCGATAAAAAGTATCTAAAATGGCGGTTTGTAAGTAATGTAGATAAGTATATCATTTGGCACATTAGAAAAAACGAAAAGTTAATAGGCTATACTATTACTAAATCAGGATTATGGAATGGTTTAAAAGTGCTTTATATCGCAGATTATTTAATACTGCCAAATCATCAAAAATGTGCCAAGAAAATTATTTGCGCTATAATCAAATATGCTAATGATAAGGGATACGATATGATTTCATGTTGGAGTGTTAAAAATAATGATTTTACTAAAATACTATCAAAATTGGGCTTTCTACGTGATAAAAGCATACCTATTATTTGTTATGCTAATGATTTAGGAAAAAAAGTTATTGAAAGTAACTATAAATGGCATTTTACAATGGCTGACTCAGATAATATATAACATTTTATAATTTTATAGATAATTTTCTCTTGAAAAACTTTGTTGCATTAATATATCATAGTTTGGGTGACAATCCCGAAAATGAGTACAATATTGAACTTATTAATTTCAAAGAGCAAATGAAATGGCTACAATCTGAAGGATATACTGTTGAAGGATTTCAAAAATTTATTAAAAGACAGACTGCAAATAAATGGCCAAGTCGTTATGCGCTTTTAACTTTTGATGATGGATATAAAAGTTTTTTAAAAGCTGCTGATATTTTAAACGATATTGGATTTAATGCAACTTTTTTTATTACGAAAGATTGGTGTAAGAATAAACAGAACTTTCTATCCGAAATAGAGATAAAAGAACTTGGCTTAACCCAAGAAATTGGAAGCCATACAATATCTCATCCTATTCTTACAAAAATTCCTATTAATTTAATTTATTCCGAATTGTTTGAATCAAAAAAATGGATAGAGGATTTAATTCAGTCTCCTATACACTCAATAAGCGCACCTGGTGGTTTTATTAATTCTAAAATAATAAAAATGGCTTTTGATATAGGTTATAAATTAATAGGGAACTCTAATGAATGGTGGAATAATGTGAATTTTACAGTTTCATCAAGTGTAATAAATAGAATAGCTATAAGAAGAGCTTATTCAATACAGACTTTTAATAGAATTGTTAAAATTGATAAAAAATTATTTGTGAAAAGAAAAATAAAATCCAATTTGCTTTATTTACCCAAATTTATTCTTTCAGCCAAGCAAATAAGAGAAATTAAAAAAACTCTAAATTTTTTATCATAATATGTAGTTATTTACGCTGGAAATATGTTTTTTGGTAATGCCCAATGAATATTCTCTTTATCCACCAATATTATACCACCCCGGACATGCCCGGATCTGTGCGATCCTATGAAATGACTCGCCGCCTGGTGGCTGCCGGCCACTCAGTGGTTGTTCTGTCCACCAGGCGGGATCAGTACCAGAAGACCCGCCGCGGCTTACACAATGAAGATGGGGTAAAAGTGGTTTGGCTGCCCGTCGCCTACCACAACAATATGAATTTTTTCCAGCGCATAAAGGCCTTTCTGACATACGCCGTTTACGTTTGTCAATTAGGCCTTAAACTCCCCGCTGATATCATTGTCGCCAGCAGTACTCCTCTCACGGTAGCTATCCCCGCTTTGATCCTGAAAAAGATTCGATTCCTTCCTTTAACATTTGAAGTGCGCGATCTTTGGCCCGCTGTGCCAATAGCCATGGGTGTAATTAGATCTCCCCTTATCAAATTCCTAGCCCGCTGGTTGGAACGAACCGCATATCAGGCGTCATCAAAGATTATTGCCCTCTCTCCCGGTATAGCTGCAGGTATCTGTTCCACCGGAATCCCTAAACAGATTCTTGTGGAAATTCCCAACGCCTCCGAATGCGAGCGTTTTGCTGTCCCTGCTCATAAGGGGTCAGAATACCGAAATCAATTCCCCTGGCTAGCGGATCATCCTTTGGTGTTGTACACCGGTTCTATTGGTCAGGTGAACGGTTTGGCCTACATGGTTCGCTTGGCCCATGCCATGCAGTCCTTGGATCCCGAAATCCGTTTTCTGGTTGTTGGGCAGGGCCGTGAACAGGCTACAGTGACCGCCTTAGCCCGGGAAACTGGTGTTTTCGAAAAATCCATGTTTTTCCTGCCTCCTGTAAATAAATCCCAATTGCCAGTGCTCCTTTCTGCCGCGACAGTATGTTCTTCCTGGGTTATTCCAGTTCCAGAGCTGGCTTACAATTCAGCCAATAAATTTTTTGATGCCCTAGCCGCCGGTCGTCCTATGATTATCAATCATGGTGGTTGGCAAGCTAATCTTTTAAAAGCCGCCGCTGCCGGCTTGGTTCTCCCTGCTCATGATCCGGCTCAGGCTGCCTCTATTTTGCAGTCTGTTCTCCGTGATCAGTCCCGTTTAACGGCCATGAGTCAATCTGCATCCCGTCTGGCCCGGCAATTTGATCTCAATCTTTTGGGCGATAAATTCGTAACTGCCGTGGAATCGGTGCTGAACCATGAATAACAGTCAAAATCAGCCACCTGTTGCTTGTCCCTTATGCCTCGAAAATACAGCATTGCGATCTTTTAACTGGGGCAACCAGCCGATTATCCGTTGTTTACACTGCGGGTTGGATTATTGCCCCTCAATCACCTATAAGGAACCTGGTGCAGATACATCCCCAACAACGAAAGAAAACATCACCATGCTCATGGATACTTTTATAGCCAGTCAGCCAGTTGCCTTTCAGCGCATCAATAACCGCCTGCTTGAATTTCAGCAATTCAAATCCGGCAACATCCAAGACGTTTTGGAAATTGGCTGTGGACCTGGTATTTTTCATGCTCCTTTTGCTGCCGCCGGTATTTCCTGGACCGGCTTGGAGGTAAATCCCCGCTGGATTCAGTGGGGACGCGAGCGGCAGATTCCAATTAAAAACAACCCCATTTCAGATTATAAGGAATCATTTGACCTTATTATTGCCTGCCAACTGCTGGAACATTTTTCTGAACCGCGACTT
>Ga0208896_1001181_pt1 | contig 13128 bp, 5 predicted proteins | sample ETNtaG_27_FD_185778 | JGI IMG/M metagenome (GOLD analysis project Ga0208896, IMG submission 185778) | Marine microbial and viral communities from oxygen minimum zone, Eastern Pacific Ocean - ETNP201406SV63 (SPAdes) (version 2) | ecosystem: Environmental > Aquatic > Marine > Oceanic ... | reverse complement strand
CATATCTTCATCCCATATGGGATGTATCAATAAATATGTAGTGTCACCTGCCATAAATTCATTATTGTCATTCAGTGATTCCGGGAGCTGCATTTTTTCTACACAAGCAAAAAATACCATAAGTATTATGGCAATTATCATTATCTGCAACTTTTTCAAAATGCTAACCCTATAGATATTCTTTGTGGAGACGTTAAATGATTAAAGTTAGCATAAGCATAATCCACACGCAGTTTCAGCTTACCAATTGGAATAATCAATCCTGCGCCAAATGAAATATCCTCCTCTTCCTTATTGATTTTGTAACCACTACGTAGAAAAAACATATTAGAAAAATTATATTCTAATCCTGTGGAAATATTTTCTGCATTATCCACTGGGTGATTCAACTGAATCGAAAATAATAATGACTGATTGGACGTTTGCCATACATCCATTGCAGCTCCTACACGAAAAACTGTGGGAGGAGAAAATGATTCAAAATCAGTGGTTACAATCTTTTCTTCACCTGTTTCTGTATCCAGAACTTGCTTTTCATAGGTACCCTCTGGTTGTGTCTGTGGGCCAAAATGAGATAAAGATGCTGAAAAACGTAAAGATCTAAAACCAGTCCAATAAAATGTGCCCATATCCAACATGGCTGATTTCATGGTGATGCCGGCTAAATTTTCTTCCACTTGTTTCAACGTAATTCCAAAACTAAAGCGATCCGTCATTCTCGTTCCATAGGTGAGCGCAACAAAACGGTCTTGAAATACAAAATAATTTCCTGTTCCGTGGGGTAAATATTCTGTTGTTTCCATCATGGGCGCCATGTGCAGAATACCGAAAGAAAATCCAGCATAATGTCGGCCAATAATATTCCGTGAAATGCTAAAATAATCATAGTTAATTTCTGCAGGCCATTGAATCCGCGAAGCAGAAAATTCTGTCTGATTAAACTGGGCAATAGTTCCTGGATTATAATAAACAGATGTGGCGTCTTGCTCCAAAGCAACGACTGCCTCACCCATACCAACCGCCCTGGCGCTGACACCAATCTTAAGAAACGTAAATACGGATGTTCCGGCCCGCTGACCGCCCAAGATAGGAAAGAAATTTTGCCCATGGACACATGTAAAAAAAAGCAGAATTAATATGAATTTTTTCCGTATCAAAAGATAACCTGTAATCCCAATTCTATTGTACGTGGTTTGCCATTTCGTGATGGATCATAATTCGGATTCGGTCTACCAATCATGCTGTAAGGAATGATTTCACCGGGGTTATAACCATGCCCTGTATATGGATTAATCCGTCGTGGAATCTGTTCATCAAATATATTTTCAAGCTCCAAATACAGTTTATATTTCAATCCTGTAATGTTAAATGTTTTGTGAAGTTTCACATCCATCATACTGTACCCGTTTACATTTTCCATGCCGAGCTTTTTAAATAATTCCGGTGTGTATTCACTGAAATTTGCGTAAGGATTATCCCCATCTCTTGGACCAACATAATAGGGAACACCTTCCACATATCGAATGCCGTCTTCATAATCATTCGTACCCGGAATTGATCGAGTATATCGTCTGCCGGTGCCAAACTCTATACGTAGAGCCACTCCCCAATTTGCAGGATGGTTATAGTAAATATTGCTGAAGAATTGAAGCGGTTTATCCCAACTCATGAAATTTTCACCCAACGGCTTTTCATTCAAAGCGCCTGCTTGCACAAGAAGATTATCCAATGGAGTTGAGCTTTTGCCGGTTATGATGGAATAATTAAAGTTCAAATCCACATACCACCGTTTAAACACTCTGCTTTTCAGGATCATTTCTATTCCGCGAGCACGGGCATAGTCTGCATTGAAATACATATTAAACCGTAAATGAGCATATTTCGGGTTGGAAGGAGTGATGGTCTGTGATGTCTCATAATCGAACATATCCTTCCAATAGGCCTTCAATTCCAATACCTGATCTTCACTGAAACGGTGTTTTATTCCTAACTCATATTGAACGGTTGTTTTGGAATTCAAATTTGGATTGCCAAAGACCTGATAAGTCGATTGTGAAACCGAATTCAATTTGGCATAAACATATTGAAATGTGGGCAATTGTGAAAAATGACCATAATAAAAATACAGTACATCGTTATCAGTGACAGGGTGGGAAATGCCAAAACGGGGACTAAATCTTCCTTTGCCTTTATAACCGAACAGATCAAATGTTTCTTCGTTAAATTTTTCACGGGCAGCATCTGTAATAATCACTGTATTTGGATTATTTATGGCATCTTCAACGTATTTCCCCGGGAACCAGTAATCATAGCGCATACCCACATTAACGGTCATCCCCTCAAATGTGATACGATCCTGAGCGTAAAATGCACCAAATGTGGTATACGTACGATACATATCATAGTTTGCGCCAAAACCGGAAGTACCCGCCCAAGGTTCGTCAATATCAAGAACCTGAATTTCTGTTAGTGTATTTTCAACACCGGCTTTGATCTTATGTCGGTTTTGGGTTCGGTAAACCCAATCGGCATCAAATCGATAATTATCACTGGACACATCATACCATTCCGGCGCAAATCCTGTATCATAAAATTCATCCCCGTAGGTAATAGAAATATTTCCATCCTGATCAACAACTGTATAGTTTATGGGATCAAGATCCAGGCGCTCATCATATTCCGTCCAGTGCAAATCTTGTACTGCGCTATGTTCTAAAGTTAGAAATCTGCCCAAGGTAATTTCATAGAACGAACGGGTACTCAAAGTATGGGTCCAGTTCATGTTCAGCAATCGAGTTTCACGCGTAATGGTATTATAATTATCCAGGATTTGCTGATAAGTGTATGGATAATAGGTTGATGAGAATGCCCGCGGCATAAAGTAACCTTGATTGATATTCAGCGACATATCATAGGATATGCTAAATTTCTTCTTTGGAGTAATTCCCCACGTCAGTTTATAAAGTCCATGCCAGTCATTATTTTCTCTTGATGCTAAAGAAGCTAGAAAATCATCTTGTGCATTGTCTTCCATTCCGGGTACGGACCAATAGCGATGAGGATATAGTTGGGTTGATGTGGGCAAATTGCTGTCGTACATTTTTCCGTAACCATTGATAAAAATTGAAAATGATCCGGGAAGATCGAACCCTAGTTTTGGTAAAAGTAATTCCAGAATTGGATCGGGCCCCCCCACATTGAACTCTACCCTGTCGGTGGAATAATGATTTAATACATCTTCATCCATGCCCCAATTATCACTAGCGTATTTAAACGAACCTTCAAAATGTTTTCGTCCTTCTTTTAAGCGAATATTTATAACACCAGACATAGCTTGTCCATATTCTGCATTATAACCACCAGTTACAATCTCTAGATCCTGTATAGCTTCCGGATTTATAAAGAGATTTCCTGAATAACCGGACAGGGGGTCTTTCACGGATTGACCATCAACAATAAACATACTTTCATCAATGCGTCCGCCACGAATATGAATTTCATTATCCTGTGTTGTAACACCAATCTGTTCAGATAAAATATCTTCGACACTGGAAACAACTTTATTGGAAATATCATCACTGGAAACACGAACAACACTTGACGTTTCATCTACGTCAAAAAGTGGTTTTGAACCTAAAACAACAATTTCTTCACCGAGCGTTAAAACTGTTTCTTCCATTTGGTAATCAAGGACTGTTGTTTTACCGGGATCAACTTTTATCCCTGTTTGGAGTAAAATTTTATAGCCAATTATGGATGCTTCAATATTATAAGTGCCGGCAGAAATCCCGGAAATATAATAATGTCCGTTTAAATCTGAAGCTGCGCCATAATACGTTCCCTTTACAATTACATTCACACCTGCTAAAGGATTATGTGTTTTACCATCAAGTATTGTACCGGAGACAATCCCATTGTTTTGAGCTATTAACCAAAAAGGAACAAGTAAAATAAACCAGCGAAGTTTCATTCTGCAAATTCAACATTAATTAGATAGTTCAGAAAGTCAAGATAATTACCATTGCCATCTAATAATGGGTCATAGCCGTTATGCACTGGTAATGATAAAAGGACAGCTTTTCCAGCTGATAGCGGATACTGAAATTGATAGACTCCACAAACATTCGGTGTCCCGACCCACTCATCAAATTGATCTTCCGGTAACTGAAGACGATATAAGCTTCGAAAGTTTGGATCATCTTCATTTTCAAATCCTTCTAGATCAAGATATATCCCTTGTTCATCGTCAGTGCGCAAATCCAAAGTAGAATCAACTTGTGAATAAAGTGTTCTATTAGGAGAAATTTGAGCGTATTGACCCGTAAGAGAAATAATTGAATCAATTGGAAACCAGGTAAAACTTGTGTCCTTAACTTCGGCTGCTGAAATGAAAAAATTACCCCCATTGAGAATATAATTCGTAATACTTGCACTCGCATCATTATACAATGAAATACCTGTATAAGCGCTATTCCAGAAAACATATTTAAAATATCCTAAATTAGCCTTTATATCATTGGATGAATAAGGCAATGCTTGGCCTAACTCCCAAACTGAATAATTATTTTCGCCAACAAGAGTATCTAGAACACTTTTATACCATGTCATTGCATTATTTTGTGAATCTTGGACAAAATCATCAACCAGTAATAAATCTCCTTTAACAGGAATTACTTTCCAATAATCAGGTTCTTCATTGTTTGTAGTATCTGGGAAAAATATCAAATTACTTTCAGCACCCGCTACATCTTCTGCTTTTAAATAAAACACATGAAAACCGGGTTCAATTTCAGTTAGTGTTAAACTGGGACTAGAAACTTCATCAATTGGAATCCAGCATGTATCGCATGTATCATCTAATGCATAATAAATATACGCAACACTTTCCAATCCATCTTGATCATATAAATCCCACACAAACGTTCTGGTAGGGAAGGTAAGACTTGTATCTCCTTGTATGTTGTAAACTTTTGGATTACTGTTAAATCTAAAATGTATTTCAGGAGCCGAATTTTTTATAGGTAAGGTAAGTTTTGCAGTGGTTTGGTCCTCCAAACTATCATTATCAATAGCTTTAACTTCGAAACTGAAAACATCTAAATCAGTACGAATCGGGATATAAAATAATCCCTCTTCTTCAGTTGTATAGGTCCATGAAGTATCGGAACTCCACTTGTATTTATATCCAATAACATTGCCATCTTTATCTTCTCCCCACCAATGTAACTGCTGCATACTTGTTGTAATAGTTGTAAAAGCATAATCTAGAGTATCCCACACTATTCCCGGTGACGGTTCTTCATCTATGGCATAGGTATACTCCCCGTTCGTAGAGTCGTAATGTGCAAAGATTGTATCACTAGCAATTAAAGATAAATAAGTTTCAGGATATTCATTTTCATAAAAAATAGACGGATCCTCATATTCCCAAAGGGAACAGGAAACAAAAAACAATATTGTTATAAATCCCAGCCGTTGCATAAGTAAAAAACCTTCCGAAAGTTTTCAAACCTTCGGAAGGTTTAATCTGATTATCTAATTAAAAGCATTTTGTGATGATCAATGAAATCACCTGCTTTGATTCGATAAATATACATTCCTGATGCAGCATCGATACCTTTATCATCTAACCCATCCCAGTTAATGATATGGTGTCCCGCATCCATTCTGTCAGAAACTAATGTGCAAACTTTTCGGCCTAATACGTCATAAATCATTAGTTTCACATTGGAATTTTCAGCCAGTTGAAATCGAATCCGTGTTTCCGGGTTGAATGGATTGGGAAAATTAGGATAGAGTGCAAATTCCTTTGCAATACCATAAAAATCATCATCTATACTCAATTGACCCAAATCAGCCATATCTCTAACTTCTATTTTATAAGTACCAAAACTGAAATTGAAAATTCCAGTTACTGTTTCTAAAGTAGATCCAACTTCAAGGCCGCTTAAAAAATTATCAGCCTCCATGGTGGACATATCATCATCCATTAAACAACTAATACCAGAGTCATCTTTGATGGACCAATCGTATACAGTAGTTCCTGATGATGACATATTTATTGAGGTAACATCCACATTGGAAACTGTAACAAGACATCCTTCATATGCCTCCGGTTCATCAGAATCCTGTGCTAAATCAGCAGTGCTGACTAATAGTGGTGATATAACATTATCAGTACTCATAATAGTTACAGCAGTTACACTGTCAAGGTTCGTACTACCGTAATGTTCGTATACTTTCCCGGTCATCGTTATTTCATCACCTCTGGCTAATCCCGGTAAATTATAACCATCAAAAAAGATACCAGACCATTGAGCACTTGCACTTTGCATAGCATAGGAATTGTATGAGCCTGTGGAATGATCCAGACTATCAACAGTTACTATTCCCGTTAAGGTTACACTGCAATCAATATAAGGAGAGACACCTGAAGGCCAAGGAGAATACTGAATATCATAAATGGTTAAATCACCATTTTTAGATATATAACCCATATAATTTCCAACTTCAATATTTGGAAAATGTGAGGATTTAATTTCAATTTGATCTATCCCATCATCGTAAGCTGAAATATAGTATTCGACAAAGACATCATCACTTGAAGAAGATGGTATATCTCCCGACCAGATATCATCAGCGCCAGGACTACTCATGGCAACAGAATCCCAAACTCCACCGTCATATCGAAAATGGACAAATGCTTGGGAAATTGTGGAATTATCTGTAATCATAGTCGAAACCTGCACTTGATCTGAAGGGCTCACAACACAAGGTTCTCTATGAACTTCTGCAATAATCGGAGGACCGGCACCGAACGTAATATCTGATGGATAATTTGGTTCTAGTTTATAGGCTGTTGAATCACTATAATATCCATGACGATGATAAACCCAACCTCTAATGGATTCAACAAATGAACCAACGGGAGGTCTTTCCCAGCCAGTCCATTCTTCTGATTCAGAATTTGTTCCGATTTTAATTTCACCACTTCCATCATCTATTGTCCATTGACCGTAATCAAGATCATTTCGGATGACCATTGCATTATTTATTTCAATCCATACTGCTCCCCATTGTTCTGCTGTTAAAGGAACTCTTATGTCACCTGTATTAATCGTATCCACAGGAACAGCTGTTGGATCAAAGCCAAGTACTTGAATGGGTTGAGTAATATCAATTTCCGTAACATTGCCATCATAGGAATCATGACCATATTCACTAATTAAACCTGTTGCTCTTATTTTTCTACCTATGGGCTGACTGCCTAAAGCTGCCGGTTCTGCACTATAGCAAACCATACCACTCCAAGGTCCTCCATTGTAATCTTCAAAAATAAGTTTTACTCCCGTACCGGCATAGGCTAACCCTGTAGCAACGGTAACAATGCCTTCCACGGTGAAAGTATCTCCTTCCATATAATAGGACATGTCGGAAACATTGTCGTCAGCCACTTTCAGTAAATCACTGTACAATACCTGATTTATCCTCTGGATTCGGGTAACACCTTCTTCCACAACATCGCGAGCTAATCTGGGTTCAAGTTTTGCATCACTATATGTGTAAGTCATAACACCGGCAACACCAGCCAATGCCTGCCCGCTTTCAGGAAAATAATAATAATCCCAAATATCATCTACACGCAGGGAATTGGTCCCATCCGTAACTAACCATTCACCATTACCAAGATCAGGATCGTCAACAGTAACACTATCTACTTTTACCAAACAGCCTTCATATGCTTCAGCATCCGTCCCGCCTGTCATTACCTGTCCGGGTGTAACAACGGTCGGACTGATCATATTAACAGCAGGCCCATGATTAATCACCTCTGATACATCCACGATTTCTGTTAAGTTATAATATTCATCCACTGTTCCAGTAACAGTAACGCTGTCACCTTCTGCTACAGAATTTGTTGTACCGGTTGATGAAACAAAATTAAAGGTGTCCCAACCATCATATTCAAAACATACAACCCCGTTCCAGGGCCCTGCTGCATCCTGAACAAAAAGATAACGGTTACTGCTGCTGCCCCAGAACTCTGCTGTAACTACACCACTGATTGTGACTTCTTGTCCATCTAAAGGTGAATCACCGGAAGCATCCGTTGTATATTGAATATCATAAATATCTGTGACCGTTACACCGGAGACATTGGTTGTGCCTGGGCTGGGGGGATCAAAATATATCCAGTTATCCGAACCGTCAGGATAACGTCCGTAAGATATATCATCAGTCTGTGCACCAAAGGTTAATGAATCCACAAAAACGGTATCTGTACCAGAAATCAATATGAGTCCAATTTGTTCACCATCACTGCTCAATTTGATATCATCCGTATGAAGAATACCCTGGCTGCTTTGATCTTTATCTGCCCAAATCACAATATGATTACCAGCAGCAACAGTGGTAGTAGTCGCATCCGTTGTCGGGATTTGTTCCCATGTGCTAACATCGGTCAAATCGTCCGTAATCCACAAACCACCAATATCAACTGCATCAGCACCAGAATTGTAAATTTCAATAAAATCTTCCATTTCACCATAACCATCATCGCAACATTGATCAGTGGCAGCAAGAAACTCATTTATTTTTAATTCGGGGATTTCCAACGGTGGATTGGATAATATAATATCGTCCTCATCCCGGGGATTTAACTCATATTCACTATATCCGTAACTGACTACTCCAATAACGGTCGAAAGCGTATCGTCAACAACAGGAGAATATGCAAAAAAGTTATCTTCTACTTCACAGGCTCCCGATCCATCATCAATAAACCACTGTCCGTAATTGTCTGCTGCTTGAGTAACAACTACATTCTCAATTTTGACCAAGAGTCCTTCATACAATTCTGCTGTTGCTGCACAACCACCGGATAAATCGCCAGTCGTTATTACAATAGGTGAATATAGATCATTTCCGGAAGATAATGTGATTGAAGATGCAACATTCAATAATTGAGTTAGACCATAATATTCATTCACTTCAGCAGTAATATTTATTTCATCACCTTCAGAGGGCATAACAGTTGAATCATAGACATAAATTCCATCCCAAACATCAGGACCATCTTGAATATAGAATCGACTGCTACTGACAGCTGTTATAATCCCTTCTACTGTAACATTATTTCCATCTTCAGGCGAAGGATAACAATGGTCGCCACTTCCTGCATCGGTTGCAGTTTGAATATTTTCAATGGGTGTTACAGTTGGCGGTGATGCAACCGTAAATGAAACAGTATCTGCCACATGTGGGCTCAGGTTTGCATGACTGTCATCTACCAGCCAAATGATAAACGTATGGGGTGTTTCTGATAAACCTGTTAATGCAATATCATCAGTTGTATACTGCATAACCGTGGTACCGGCATCCAATGCATAGTGTATATGTCCATCTCCACTACCTGATGTTCCTACTGTAAAATTGCTAGCATCAAAAGATATTGTTACATCGGAAGAATACAAGGTTGATCCATCGGCGGGACTTGTTATTGAAATAGCAGGATCAACATGAGGATGAGAACCAATATAATCCCAAGTATTTTGCGGATACACAATCCACTCAGAATTATCCGTTGTTGTACCCGCAGAAGCCGACCAGTCTGTATTACCATTTGTTACTGTTGACTTCCTAACTAATGTATGATCTTTTGTCCCATTAGTTACACCAGCAACATCCCAACCGGATCCTGGATCTTCTCCCATATCTCCAATTATATCAATAATTGTATACGTGTTAGCTGTGGCGCCTGCAACTGTAAGTGCAAATACATCATCACCATTACTTAAGTAAGTAAAGGTTTGATCTCCTTCTGCTTGTATAGCCTCATCTGCGCTTCCATGATATACAACAAAGACATCACCATCAGTTAAAATTGTTCCTGATGGAAACTCGACATTATCAGGGTAATCCCATTCATCTGTAACATCACATCCATTACTACAGCTTGAAAGCGAATATCCACTTAAATCAACATCAGCACCTGTACCATTATAAATTTCAATGTACTTATTGTTGCTGCTTCCCTCAGCGTATTCTGATAAAAACAAATCTGTTGTTTGGCTAAATGCCAACGAACAAATCGTTAAAATAATAACTGTTAATCGATTCATTTTGAACTCCTTTTTTTTGTTATTTAATAATCAAAAATTTACCTTCTTTGATATCACCATAGGATAAACTTTCATTATCCAAATTTTCAACTGTAAACAAATACAAACCCGATGCGGCTGCCTGGTCGTGGCGGGTAATAAGATCCCAGGCATGCTCACCACCGCTGAACTGCGGGTTCTTTCGGTCATCAATATTTTGAATATCTGCTCCCTTATATTCTTTATCATGATCCAATACATCCACTAAGTCTCCCGCAAGTGAAAAAATTCGTATTTCTGCTTTTTCAGGAAGATTTTGAAACCAGATCTGTCGTTCACGACTTCCAAAACCGTCCCATTTTGCCTGACCACGATAAGGATTTGGATATACACTTGGCTGATCTGCCCACTCACCTGCGGATTTAACACCGGGATAAACATACTTGCGGTTGGCATATACAGAACTTTCTAAACTTTCCAAATTTGCGTTTGGATCCCCGCGATCATAAGCAGTTACTGCATAATAATTCAGCCAGCCATTTTTCACATCACTATTCACAAATTTATAATGATAAAAATTCCCGTCTACCTCAACACTGTCTTGATCACCGAATTCATTCAAAATTCTAATATAATCGAATCCCGTATTATAACCGATATCCATATAATCTGGATGGACCAAATCAAATTCCCCTAACAATGTAAATTCCTTATCAGAGTCTCCTACTGTTTTTCTGGCTCCATATATACGATAACCTTCAAAATCTTGTTCACGGCTAATAGGATCTGAAAATGATTCCGAATTGTTTTGCCAATAAACGGTGACTTGTTGATCACTAACTTTCAGTGCCATGTTAGGTGTAGGCGGCGGTTCTGGTAAAATATATCGGGTTAATTTTCCATCTTCATTCAAGTCTTCACCGTTATCCAGTATATTATTTCGATTGACATCTTCCCCATCATACGCTTTTTGAGCCCAATCATTATTAACATGGAGATTAGCTCTACGGCCAGGGGAATCATCTGTTGCACCGTTCCAACGGGCACAAACAATGGTCATGACTATATTGCAGGAATCACCGGGAGGAAGTTCCCATTGAGATGAATCTATATTAGCTGGATTGCTTCCGAAAGGCCCAGCTGAAAAGAGATATATCCAACTGTTTGGGTCTGAAGGATACCCTTCTTCTGTATAATCTGCACCCGTTCCTTGAGGCACATTTGATTTCATTTCATCATAACGATCTTCATCTCTTAATGGCATACTATATTGTGGATAATCTGAATTATTAGAACTAGTCCAAACCCATTGGCTATAATGAGATTGCACATGGGAGTTGGGGACTGATCCTCCTAAAAAAGAAACGCCAATATATGACTCGGCCCAACCCTCGTCCCCATCCGCGTCATATTGATAAGCTATGTCTCTCGTAAAGCCTGCTTCGTCTGTGGACTGATCAAATCCATCAAGGTTGTCATACCAAGTAAAGCCACCACCGGGTTCATATTTATTGGTATAATTCATATTTGCCACAGATGCATCCATCCAAATTCCCGCGTAAATATCTTTTATAGTTTCAGTTGATAAATTTTTAATCGTGTAATTCAATATCACAAATGCATCTGCGAAAGTAAAATTCCAAGCATAAGACTCGAGGTGTAGATCAATGCCCAAAGGAGTATGGTTGGGTATATCATAATCATCTGTAGGTGTAACACCATAATCCTTAAAATCCATAATAAAATCTTGATGAGATACAGCAAAAGGTGAAAAATATTGGGCCATGGAGTCCAAAGATGTGGAGGAAATGGATGATCTAATTTCTACACCGGAATTGGCGAAAAATTCAAATCCTTCCTGTCCCGATTCAAATACTCCATCTACGATAGCTGTTGACACGCGGCGTTCACCATTTACTTTGCCACCGATCCATAGACCTGCATAAGAAAAATGTTCTACCTGTTCACGTAAAATTTCTGTCTTTTGCTTATACTCACAAGAAGGTTGAATACGACCGTCTATTTTATTCCAGCCATTACCCAAAACACCAAAATTTGTAACAGCCAAACCCAACTGGCCTACTGACGTATATTTATCATAAACATCATCTGCAAATTGTGCTTGGACAGATTTGTTTAAACAAATTATGAGTATTAAAAATGTGAAATGATACCAGTATTTTTTCATGTTTTACCACGGATAAAAACAGCAGATGAGTCCACCTGCTGAAAAATGCGCCCGCCAAGTTAATATTGACAATAAGGGAAGTCAATTAAGACTAAAAATTATTTTAATAAAATAAGCTTTTGCGTTTGTACTGATTCCCCATTGGATAATTTTACAAAATAAACTCCGCTAGGCTGACTGGAAGCGTTCCAAGTTATTTCATGCTTACCAGATAATAGTCTTTCATTTACAAGCGTTTCAACCAAACGACCAGTTAAATTATAAATACTTATAGACGTGGCATGGAATGTCTCTACAGAAAATTTGATTGTCGTAATAGGATTAAACGGGTTGGGATATGATGGATGTAAAACCAACGTTTGAGGTAATCCAAAATCAATATGATTACTGGTTGATAACGAATCATCCCAAGCACGACCCGGTGTTCCCAAATCACCCAAACCATATTCCATATCAGACATGGCCCAGCTGGTATCTACATTATTATCATAATCAATATTTCTCAAATACATAGATGCTCCGGATGAATAAGGAAAGGATGAATTGTATTCAATTTCATCTACAATTCTATTTTCATTATCTACCAGAAATATTTCATCCTCACTATTGGATAATTGGAAACTTGAATATCCATAATCCGCCGTATATCCACCATTTACAGTATTATCAACATTTCTACCCAACACCAAATAGTCTCCTGGATTTATATAAAGTTCTATGGATACAGTTTGAATCTCATGGAGGTCATCTTCACTGTCAGCAATTCGCCAGCCAGCAAGATCAATAGATATGGTATCATTGTTATAGATCTCAAACCATTCACCATAAGTGTCTGAAACT
>Ga0208896_1001180_pt1 | contig 13135 bp, 7 predicted proteins | sample ETNtaG_27_FD_185778 | JGI IMG/M metagenome (GOLD analysis project Ga0208896, IMG submission 185778) | Marine microbial and viral communities from oxygen minimum zone, Eastern Pacific Ocean - ETNP201406SV63 (SPAdes) (version 2) | ecosystem: Environmental > Aquatic > Marine > Oceanic ... | reverse complement strand
GACGACCGCAACCGAGAAGGCCGACTCGAACCGCGCTGGCCATGTGGCCGCACCTTTCCGGGGCTTGGTCAGCGTGAAGACCGAGGTCGGGGCGGTGGTCGAGGTCGGTCAACTGGTTGCCACAATCGAGGCGATGAAGATGGAGTCGCGCATCACGGCGCCAATCGCCGGGGTGGTGGAACGGGTGGTCGTCGGCGACGCTGCGTCGGTCGAACCCGGTGATCTGATCCTTGAGATCCGCGTAGCCGGCACCCCCGCCTCCCCAGTCATCGATGTTGATCACAGTTAAGGCATTGCAGGGAGCGGTTAGAAACTGCAACCGTTTCCTTCGCAGTTTCTGACGGGTACACCATCTGGCCCGACAGTTTCGACCACATCCAGGCTGGCGTCTGGGAGATGTCTCCCTGGGAAAGGCACCTCAGTTTTTCTACTCGACCCGCTACACGGGGTAACGAATGACCGATAAGAAGGTCGGATGAATAGGAGCGTTCAAATCCCCCTCCCTCCGACGCTACGTAAGCGCAGGTCTGGGCCTGAAGATCATCACACTGCCGTCTAAGCCGTGAACGCTGTGAAAGCTCCATCACTAATCGTGTTGAATACGGTGAGTGCTCGGCAGGCAATTCGAACCGGTCGTCAGCAGTTTGATCCAATCGCTATCGTCCTGCGGTGTTGGGGCTCAAGTCCCCCCACCTATGCCAGGAGAGGGAAGCCAAAGGATGCAAGTACCGACACGGCTGGATCAATACATCGAGACCACCAAGCAGCAGAGTTTCGAGAAGGACTTCCACCTCGGCTGGGAGCACTACGAAACGTGGGAGGAGGCAACGGTCGGTGAACGGGCGCCCGCCTCTCACACCTTTACGGTCGTGGCCGAGGACATCGTCTCCTACAACCGGGCGTGCGGCGAAACAGACCCTCTGTACACAGACCCGGAGTACGCCCTCGAGCACTCCCCGACCGGGGAGGTGCTCCAGCACCCGATCTTCGCTACGACGGTCGGCTTCTACTCGGTGGGGTCGTCTGGAATCGGATCTTGGATGCGGACACCCGGCGCTCGCAATCCTGGCCAGTTGATCGAAATCAACGAGCCGTTTCGTGAGGGCGAGGTCATCACCACCACCGTGACGACAAGACAGAAGTTCATTCAGCGGGGCAAGCACTACTTGACAATGTTCATGGAGTTTCACAACCAAGACGGTGTCCTCAAAGGCACATGGGATTGCTCCCTCATCTTGCCGGCCAGCAAAGCCCGCATCGCCCAGTTCGTGAACGCTTGAGAAGGAGAAGACCATGAATGCTTCGACCTCCCGGGCCCCAAAGGCCGCCCCTCCGGTCGCCCCCTGCTTCAGTGAAATCGACACAGGAGCGGAGCTCCCACCGGTCGAACTCTGCTACGAGCAGCAGGTCATCGACCGCTACGCGGTCGCCTCACTCGACATGAACCCGGTACACACCAACGAGGAGTGGGCGGCCAGGGCCCAAGTATTTGGCATGCCCGAAACCGTGGTCCACGGGATGATGACGATGTCGAGCCTGGCCTCGGTAGTCACGCGAGTGTGGGGCCCAGTAAGCGTCAACGGCGGCAGCGTTCGCTTCGTTGACGCAACATTCACCAAGCCCGTCCGGGTCGGAGAGACGGTCACCTCGACAGGCGTGGTCAAGAAGAAGCACTATCACGGCGACGGCAAGAACTGGGTCGAGGTAAGAGTCGAATCCCGAGACACAGCCGGTGACGTCATTGGCGTCGCCAGCGTTGGTTACAACCTCCCCGACTAGTCGGAGAAATACGGGTCTCGAGGTGGTGATGTGTTAGGAGTCGTGGGCTGACTTCAACGAAGTGCCACACCCCCATGGCACGATTGGGAAATAGCCGCGTTGAACCTGGACGTGGGGTTCAAGTCCCCCCTCCGGCACACACAGAATCTCTGGAGTGATCTTCGGGTAGGGCCCTCCTGCAGGACACGTACAGGCCGCGAGACAGCGCGAACCAGTGATCAACCAGAATGGCAGGCCACAGACAATTTCCGGGCGTTTGCGCAAGTCAGCGAAACAGGTCGGCATACCTTGCTGGTTCTGGCCATCTACACCTAGGGCTCTGGGGTTGGAGACTGTGGAGCCTCCCCCACTTATCGGGTGAAGCCTCCGGTCAGAGTCCCATCAGACCCCAGTCGCCACACGGCGCTGGCAGAACTGCGAACACGCCACAAGCACGTGTTCGCAGTTCTTGCGTGCACGTGTTCGCAGTTTCGAGAAGGCAGCGCTCTTGGCGCTGCCGTTTTGGGTTTTCGGCGGTTGGCCGGCTCGTGTCGAGATGGCATGTGAATGCATGCCAAAGACAGTCAAGAGAAATGCCCTAGATGCAATGATTTGAGAATTGCAATGCGCAGATTCCGTGAGATACTGGGGACTACGGCGGGGTGGAGGACCCTGCCTCTAGGGAAGGGGACTCCCTTGCAATACTTCATCCAGCGCTTCGGCGCGCTGCTCGGAGCCATCTCTGTCATTGGCATCCTCGTGATCACCATGATCGAGGGAGAACCACCGGACGTGTCCGAAAAGACGGCCGAGGAGATCCTCGCCCACTGGGTAGGTCAGGGAAATGGGGCATCGTTCACCGTCTGGCTATCGGTACTCATCGGACTCCTGCTCCTGTTCTGGGGACTCTGGGCGAACAGCGCCCTTCGCGACCGCGGAGCGACCCTCCTGGCGCCCGCCGCCGCTGTGGGCACCATCTTCATCGCGGTCGGCATCGGCGTGGACGCAGCATCTCGTGTCGCCCTTCTTGAAGCCGCCGAGCGCATGCCGTTGGAGTCGGTGGTCGCGGTCAGCGCAATCCTCCAGTACCTGTGGATGCCCTTCCTCTTCGGCGCGTTCCTCATCACGATCAGCGTGAGTGCCACCGCGAAACAGACTGGACTCATCCCATCGTGGTTGGCCTGGGTCGGCTACGCCACGGCCCTCATCCTCGTGATTCCCCACTGGGTGTCCTTCCTTGGCTTCATGGTGTTCATCCCCTGGATGATCATCACGGGCATCTCGATGTTCCGCAAGGCGGGCGCCGCTACCTGACCCCGGCGGTCGGCTACGACTTCGCTGTCTGAACTGGAAACGGCACCCACCTCTTTCATGTCCTCTTCTTCACATGCAGGCCACCGCTGCGCCACCACCGCTAGGCGTGGTAGAGCACTGCGCGTTCTGACTGCCTTCCTGCTGTTCACCTCGCTGTTGACGTGGGTGCCTGCTTCACCTGCTGGCGCGTGGTCGACGTCAGAGGGGGCAGTGGCGATCCATTCCGACAGCAACAACGGCGGGCAGGTGACAGCCACCCAGGTGGACTCCGCTGGCAACATCTACGCGTGTGGCCACTTCCGGGGGACGGGAGACGTCGATCCAGATCCTACGGCGACGACCAACGTGACAGTGACAGGGACGAACTCGTCGGTAGTCTCGAAGTACAGCCCGTCTGGCAACCTGTTGTGGTACGTGCTGCTCGACGCTGACGGCGACGACCAGATCCTCGACTGCTCCTTGAATGATGCCGGCACCTACCTGGCTGTTGCCGGCAAGTTCAAGGGGACCATGAACTTCCCCAGCGAGCCGAACATCGCATCGGCGGGCGGCTGGGACGCCTACGTGGCCCTGATCAGCACTTCGACGTCGACTACCTCGACGACGGCGCCGAATGGCGTCGCGTTCGGCAAGACCCTCGGTGGCACCGGGAACGACGAGGCAACAGGTGTCGACTTCGGCGGGACAAGCATCTACGTAGGCGGCACCTTCCACGATACGGCTGACGTCGACTGGAAGACCACATCCACTGACAACCGGACGTCGGCTGGTGACGAGGATGCCTTCCTGTCCAAGTTCGGCGGTTCGGGCGGCACCCTGAAGTGGACCAAGACGTGGGGTTGTGACAACGACGACATGGTACTTGACGTGGTGGTCGACAGGTCCAGCAACGACATCTACATCGGCGGATGGGTAGACGACTCCAAGAACGTAACTTGCGACTACGACCCGGGTGCCGGCACGGTGATGGTCGGCGGCGACGCCGGCAACGACTGGGACGGCCAAGGCGGCCAGGATTCGTGGATCTCGAAGTTCAGCCCGATGGGGGATCTCCAGTGGGCGAAGAACTTCGGTTCCAACGGCCACGACAAGCTCATGGGCATGCACGCGGCGTCGGGCTACGTGTACGCCACCGGCTACCAGAAGGGATCGGCCGGCGACTGGGACCCAGGGCCTGGCACCATCCAGCTCGGCAGCACCAACTTCGACCCGTACACCGTCAAGCTCGACTCGTCCGGGGTGGGCCAGTGGGCGTTTGCCGTCGGTGGGGCATCGGGCGCCGAAATGGGCATGGCCGTGACCACCGACAGCTCGGGCAACGTGTACACGACTGGCTACTACACGGGAACGTCTGACCTGGAGTCCGGTTCGGGGACCACCAACTTCACCGCGAACGCCAACCACGACGTGTTCCTCCTCAAGCACAACTCGTCGGGCGTCCACCAGTGGGCAAAGGCCTTCCCGTCCGGCGGGGACGCGACTGGCAACGGTGTGGCCACCGACACCTCGGGCAACGTGTACATAGCGGGCTACGCATATGACTGGATGGACTTCGACTCGTCTGCAGGCGATGCCACCGTTTTCATGAACTCTACGGACGGCTGGGTCGCCAAGTACACGTCAGCTGGGGCGCTGGCCACCGGCAACGCCCCACTGGTGGAGAACCCACCGCCAGGCTTCCAGGTCGTACACGGCCCCGTGGACGGCGACCAGTTGCAGGGCTTTGAAGCCGAGGTGGTCCTCACCACGCCACTGTGTGATAGCGGCCAGTGGGAGTTCGCCCACACCTTGGGTTACTCGACGCGCCATTACGTAATCCAGGACTCGGCACTCACTGCTTCCGGGCTGGGGATTGGCGCCTACATCAAGGCGAACTACACCGACACCGGGTCCACGATCCCAGACCACAACCTGCTGTGGGTCGCAGGTTCTGCCAACGACCACGACGGAAACACGTCATCGAGGCCGGAAGCGTTCGGGAACCTGGGTTGGGCTGGTCAGGACGCATCTGGTGACGTGACCTTCAAGCTCGACGCTGACGGCAGCTTCAAGTGGAAGCCGGTTTCAGAAACCTCCTGGGTAGCGAGCACTGTCGACTACGACGGGGCCGGCAGCTCAGCTACCGGCGTGGTCCCGTCGGGTTGGAGCGTGTACCTGGCGTTCGCTGCCAAGGACTCGACCACCCTGACGCTTGACAGTGGGCACCTGTCCGTCGCACACTCGAATTGCGGGGCACCTGGCTTCGCCGTGTCCGAAACGTCACGGACGGTCTCTGAGACCGGGTCGACGCAGACCTTCACCGTGGAGTTGACCGGCGAACCGTCGTCGAACGTGGTCGTAGACGTAACCAGTTCAGATACCGGTGAGGCCACTGTGTCTCCAGCGCAGCTGACGTTCACCGACTCAAACTGGAGTACGCCCCAAACAGTGACGGTCACTGGAATACCTGACTCAGTCGACGATGGCGACCAGGTTGTGACAGTCACGCTTGCTGTAAACGACGCTGCCTCTGACGACGACTTTGACTCACTGGCCGACCAGACAGTCGCAGTCACCGTGACTGACGTGGACACGGCGGCCCTCACGCTCTCCCTCGCCGACGTCCTGGTCACCGAAGCTGGCGCTGACACCACCTTCACAGCTGTCTTGGGTGCCAAGCCGACATCTGACGTGGTCATCGACGTGACTGGTTCAGATACCGGAGAGGCCACTGTGTCTCCAGCGCAGCTGACGTTCACCGACTCGAACTGGGACAGCGCACAGACCGTGACTGTTACCGGCGTCGATGACACCTCAGTAGATGGCAACCAGACCTCGACTGTCACCTTGGCGATAGTTGATGGATCCAGTGCTGCTGAATACGCCAGCGTCGCGAGCGGCTCTGTGGCCGTGATCACCACCGACAACGACTCGGCCGGCATGGGCGTAGTGCCCCTTGCCAGCAGCACCGCTGAAGGTGGCACGACCACGGTCACCGTCGTCCTCAACACCCAGCCGACCTCTGACGTGGTCATCTCGGCTACATCCTCTGACACAGGAGAGGCCACTGTGTCCCCAGCGCAGCTGACGTTCACGGCCGCCAACTGGGACACGGCCCAGGAAATCGTGGTCTCAGGGATCACCGATGGCATCGTCGACGGCGACCAGACGGCGACAGTCACCATCTCTGTCGTTGATGCGTCCAGTGCTGCTGAATACGCCAGCGTCGCAGACCAGGACGTCGCAGTGACCGTGGTCGATGCCGACTCGGCCGCGCCGACGACGACACCACCTGTAACGACGACAACGACAACGACGCTGCCACCGTCTACTGGAACACCTAACACGCTCACTCTCGGAGTAGTTCCTGGCTGCTCGTCTGCCTCATTGACGTGGGCACCGAGTTCGACTGGCGGCCTGACCTCCTACACCCTGGCAATACGTGACACGACCGGAGCCTGGTCCACGCATTCCAGCTACGCACCGGGAACACTTTCAGCTAACGTTTCTGGCCTGCTGGACGGAAACCACGCCTTCCAGATCCTGGCCAACTACACGTTCGCCACAGGCCCCGAAGTCACCCTGTCACCTCTCGTAGCAATAGGTGTCACCTCCGCTTGCGCCCCGGTCGTGCCTCCTGTAGTTGCCCCGACGACGACGACAACTCCGCCTGTGACGACGACAACTCCGCCTGTGACGACGACAACTCCGCCTGTGACGACGACAACTCCGCCTGTGACGACGACAACTCCGCCTGTAGCGACGACAGGGGCTCCAACGCCTACAACTGTGTCACCTACGCCGGTAACAACCGCCCCGCCACCAACAACAACTTCGGCCACCACCCCTTCGGCCACCACCCCATCAACCACCACCCCGCCACCAACAACAACTTCGGCCACCACCAGGACCGGATCGGTCTCTCCGGACACCGGCAACCCGGGCAGTGAAGCAATCCGCCAAGCCCTCGCCGAACCCGAAGAAACCAGCGACGACGCTGATGGTTCGTTCCCAACCGGTGGGCTGATCGCCGCCCTCACCGGACTAGCGATAGCTGCAGGGCTGGCCTTGACCGCGGCCGGTCAGGCTCTGTGGGGGCGGATCACCCAGTTCTTCGCCGGATCAATACTCGGTGCTCTCATCCTGGGCCGAAAACGCGACCGATGCCGGCACTGCGACAAGCCCCTCACTGACAAGGAAGGTATCGTCGTCGACGAAGACGACAGCTACGAATGTGCCAACAATCCCGACGGCGACCACCACCAACTAAAACGAAAGTAATCGGGGTTATCTCTGTCGGGCTGCCGAGGTTTTAACTCGGGACCTTCGGTTCCCCAGAAAACAGAAATCTGTCCAGACGGACGCTCCGGAAAGATTTCTGTGTTCCGATTCCCCCCAGTTCCACCGAGGCGTGTTCGCAGTTTTTGCGTGCACGTGTTCGCAGTTTAGGAAAGGCAGCGCTTTTGGCGCTGCCTTTCCGAGTTTTCGGCCGTTGTGTGGCCTCTAGTTGGCTCGAGTCGATGCTGGTGTTTGTCGCCCTCAGAAGCAACAAGGGCGACCGATCTGGATCACGGACCCGCACTTGCCACTACGTGTAGAGAACTTACCGCTACGTTCACGGGCATGCGATTCTCATATTGGGCGAATGCGGGCCAGACCTGGTCGGAGCTGCTCCAAGGTTGCCAACACGCCGAGGCAACTGGTTGGGATGGCATCTGGGTGCCCGACCATTTCATGCCCCCGCCAGAGGGTTATGGGCCAGAAAAGGACTACGGCTCACCCGAGATGGGCACCATCCTAGAGGCGTGGACCATGTTGGCCGCCCTTGCAGTCGCCGTACCCCGGCTTCGACTAGGCGCCATGGTCTCGGGCAACACCTACCGGCATCCAGCGGTTCTGGCCAACATGGCCGCCACGGTCGATCACATTTCGGGTGGACGCCTTGTGGTCGGGATTGGTGCAGGTTGGCAGGAGAACGAACACCGGCGCTACGGCTTGGAACTGGGTTCGGTGACCGAGCGCTCAGATCGATTCGAGGAGGCCTGTGAGATTCTCACCATGTTGTTCTCACAAGATCGCACCACGTTCCGTGGCGAGTACTACGAACTAGACGAAGCGCCTATGGAGCCCAAACCTCTTCAAAGCCCGTTACCGCTTCTCATAGGAGGTGGGGGCGAGAAGCGGACGCTGCGAACCGTGGCCCGGTTCGCTACCGAGTGGAATTGTTGGGGACCTCCTGAGGAAATACACCACAAGATCGGTGTCCTGGAGCGGCATTGCGAGGATGTGGGGCGTGATCCTGCCGAGATTCAGAAGTCCGCGGTGGGAGTGCTTATCTTCACCGAGACCGAAGAGAAAGCTGCGGAACTTAAGGAGCGGATGGGCTACCGGTCTGGCCTGGTTGGTACCCCAGCACAACTCCGTCAAGTGGTGGCCGAGTACGCCGCTGTGGGTGTGGACGAAGTGCTGGTTCCAGACTTCGCCTTCTCGACCGGGGAGCGAAACGACAACCTCGACCGCTTCCGGGCCGAGGTTGTCGACTAGGGGCATTCAAGCCCCCCTCCGACACCGCTACAACACTCGCATCGGGCTTACGCTTTGCACACTTCATTGCAAAGAATGCACACCACCACACGGACACAGGCTTACCCGAAAGACACACAGGCCTGAATCCACGGGCACTAGGAGCCCAGATGAACATCCAGGACAGTATTCTGTGAGTCGATTCCCCCCAGCTCCACATGGGTGTGTTCGCAGTTCTTGCGAACACACCTACGCGTAAAGCGAAGGCATCAAGTCCTTCTCAACAGTGTTCGCGGCATAGGGGGTGGCGAATTGGGCTTGGCCTAGCGCTGGCCCAATAAAGCAGCATCCTTGATCCCTTTGCAGTTGTCAGTCGCCCTGTTCTAGCCACCGCCAGGATCACCTACTGACCTGTAGTCGACATTCCAAGTGGTGACTCCTCAGGCGACTGCATCCTCAGCCAACTGTGTCATTAGGGACCTGTCAAAACCTGATCACTAAAATCCTTCATGAAAATAGATGACGACTGGGAATGGTCCATTGCAAGATGGGAGCCTGAGATTTCCAGTCTGGAGAGGACCAGCGCCTTACGAGAGATGGAAGAGTTGCCCATTGCCTGTCTGGCCCTCGTCTACTTCTGCCACTTGGCTTGCTGGGGCAAGAAGGTCGGGAAATAGCTCGGTCGGTGCCTTGGTGGTGGTGAGGGTTGTTGCCGGAGCACCCGCAGGACAGTTGCCGCGACCACAAGCGGATCCAGTGAGTGGCATAGACAACACTCCAACAATCATCGCCAGTCCAACGAACTGACTGGATCCCAGACGCCTTCCCCGCCCCTGAAGTCGAACCACCACAACTCGTCACTCCCACATGATCAAGGTGGACAAGAGTGGACCGATCATGGAGGCAACATCTGTGGAACACGGCGAGTATTCCACGGACTTGAACTGTTGACACCCACAGGGAAGAGACTGGTGTCCAAGATCGGTTCAGAGCCAACGGATCTGAGGATTGGCCTTTCCATGATTTGACTAGTTTCTAGATCCAATGATTTACCCACCCCCCCTGTGTGATCAACTTGTTCAAGAGTTTCAAGGAGCGCCAGCATGACTGAACCCATTGTCAACAAGTTGCTCGAGGATTGGCGCAAGACCGCGTGTGTGCTGTGCAGCTCAAACTGTGGGATCGAGGTCAAGCTCGACGGGCGAGCGATCACCCGAGTGCGGGGCAACAAAGCACACGTCACTTCAGCGGGCTACACGTGTGAAAAAGCCCTGCGTATCAACCACTACCAAAACAATCACAGTCGATTGACGTCTCCGATGAGGCGCCTCGAGGATGGCACATACGTAGAAGTCGACTGGGATACGGCAATTGCTGGGGTTGCCGAGGGTCTGCGTTCGGTCACCGAACAGTACGGCGACGATCGCATCCTTTATTACGGAGGGGGAGGGCAGGGCAACCACCTTGGTGGAGCCCACTCCACCGCTACTCAACGGGCATTCGGCATAAAGCGGCGATCCAACGCACTTGCACAAGAAAAGACCGGGGAGGCCTACGTCGAAGGCCTCATGTTCGGAACCCACACACATGGCCAAGTCGAGGAGGCACAAGTTGCTGTGTTCGTAGGAAAGAACCCGTGGCACTCTCACGGCTTCGATGCAGCCCGCCGGGTTCTCAAAAAGATCGCTGCGGACCCTGACCGTCAACTCATCGTGATCGACCCCCGCCGCACCGAGACCGCCGATCTGGCCGACTACTGGTTACCCGTTCGTCCCGGCACTGACGCCTTCCTGCTTGCCGCCATCGGTGCAGTGTTAGTTGATGAGAGTCTGACCTCTGAAAAATGGCTAACAGATCACGTAGTCGGCGTTGAAGCCGCCACCACTGCCTTGGGAAAGGTACCGATTGCTGATTTCGCGAAACGGTGCGGTATTACTGAGAGCCAAATCCGAGAGGTCGCTCGACTCCTGGCGAGTGCCCCGAGCGTCTCGATACTCGAGGACTTGGGCATAGAGATGGCCCCCCATTCGACACTGGTGTCATACCTTCATCGATTGGTGAGTGTGTTGACCGGAAACATCGGAAACCCCGGTGGGTTGACCCCGCACACATCAATCGCTGGACTCTTCAACTATTCCGCAACTGGCAATGAGCCCGTCGATCCGGTCACCGGGGGGCGCATCATCTCGGGGTTGGTGCCCTGCAACGAAATCGCCGAAGGCATCCTCTCCGACCACCCTGAGCGAACCCGCGCCATGTTTATCGAGAGTGCCAACCCGGTGCACTCTTTGGCTGACTCCGATGCTTTCCGGCGAGCCATGAGGGCCTGCGAATGCACCGTCGTCATAGACGTCGCTATGACCGAAACTGCCGAACAGGCCGACTGGGTGCTGCCGGCAGCCTCGCAGTACGAAAAGGCTGAGGCCACCTTCTTCGCCAGCGGATTTCCCGACAACCACTTCCACATGCGTCCCGGCATTCTTGACCCATTGGAAGGCACGCTGGCGGAACCCGAGATTCACGCTCGGCTGGTACGGGCCAGTGGAGCTCTTGACGACCTTGAGGAGGCAGGGGTACTTGACGACCTGAGAGCTGCAGCGGCTGGCGGGATTGATGCCTTCACGGCGACATTTACCACCGCCGTGCAGCATCATCAGGAATTGAGCAGTGTGGGAGCGGTAGTGCTATATGAGACTCTCGGTGGGACGCTTCCGGCCGGCAGTGAAGGTGCAGCAGCCACATGGTTCCTCGCTCAGATGACTGCGATGCAGCACCCTGAGGCAATGCGGGCAGCTGGCCACGAGGGCGACGGTCCAGCACTTGGCAACGCTTTGTGGCAGGCCATCATCGACGGTGAGGACGGGGTGGTATTCACTCGCCATGACTACAGCGAGGCCCTTGATTTGCTGGGCACTCCGGATGGCCACATCAATCTTGACCTGCCCGAGATGTTGGCCTTGCTTAGCACCCTTCCCGAAGCGCCCGAGCGCTACACCTCCAATGACTACCCGTATGTACTTTCAGCCGGCGAGCGACGGAGCTTCACCGCCAACACCATTATCCGTGACCCGTCTTGGCGGAAGAAGGACGCCCAGGGCGCCCTACGACTCTGTTCAGCCGATGCTGAGGCACTTGGCGTCGATGATGGAGGCCGAGTGCGGATCACCACTCCTGGCGGCGTGGCAGTCGCCGTCGCCGAGATCAACGACACCATGCAGGAAGGCCACGTATCCCTCCCAAACGGTCACGGTTTGGCCTATTCGCCGGCCGGTGGCGATCCCGAGATCTACGGCGTGGCCCCCAATGAACTGACCACCCTCGACTGGTGTGATCCGATCGCCGGCACCCCTTGGCACAAGCATGTCCCGGCGCGCCTAGAAGCGGTGTCCCCTTAGTAGGAAGAACCCCCACCATTGTCTTGGGAATATCCAAAAATCAGCTTTGTGTCTGACTCACGTTGACCAGACAGGTCCAGTCGATCCTGCCCAGAGTCAGTCCGAAAGTTGCCGCATTGACTATTGTGGATGAGGCAGGGGTGGCCCCTTTTTCAACTCAGGATGATGCCGCCATCGACCTCTATGGCTTGGCCTGTCAGGTAACGGGCGTCGTCGCTTGCCAGAAAGGCGATCACGCCGGCTATCTCAGATGGATCGGCGAGGCGCTTGACGGCAGTGTCGGCGGCACGCATCTCCAGCCACTCGGCCCCCGTCATGCCGAGCCTCTCCCCGACCTCATGGGCGACGTCTCTAACCATGGCTGTGAGGGTGTTGCCGGGACACACGGCGTTGACGGTCACGCCCGACGGTCCCAGTTCCATCGCCGCAGACCTCGTGATACCGATAACGCCGCTCTTTGTTGCGGAGTACTCAGCTGACTCCGGCCAACTGGTCTTGCCGGCCATCGAGGAGATGTTGACTATCGACCCGCGACCCTGCGCTGCCATGGTCAACGAAGCAAGGCTGTTGGATATCAACACCCCCGTCAGGTTCACCGCCACGATGTCATCCCAGTGCTCAGCCGAAATCTCAGACAACGGTCCGCCCACATAGACGCCGGCACTTGTCACGAGCGTGTCAATGCGACCCCAGCGCTCCACGACCACTGCGAAGGCAGCCTCCTGATCGCTACGCGATCGGATGTCGCAGGCCAGCGCCACGGCGTCTACGCCCAATGTCTTCACAGCCTCAGCAGTGGCCTCATTCTCCTCGACATTGATATCCAGACAGGCCACAGCGGCTCCCTCAGAGGCGAACCTGAGCGCGGTCGCCTCGCCGATACCGGTCGCTGACCCTGTGACCACCACGACGTGCCCGTCAAACCTTTGTGTCATGGACCCCATCATCACCCAGGTTGCCGTTCGCCCAGCCATCGCAGAACAGCATCGGCCACGACGACAGGCTGTTCAGGAAGCAGTGCATGGCCGGCATCTGTAACGTTCACCAGCGTTGCACGCCCACCAAGGCGCTCGATGATGTCGTGTGCATTGGCGGGCAGGGCCACCACATCGTCTGCGGGTTGCACCACCAGAACGTCGGCGCTGCCGGCCGTCCACCAACCGCTG
>Ga0208896_1001164_pt1 | contig 13265 bp, 10 predicted proteins | sample ETNtaG_27_FD_185778 | JGI IMG/M metagenome (GOLD analysis project Ga0208896, IMG submission 185778) | Marine microbial and viral communities from oxygen minimum zone, Eastern Pacific Ocean - ETNP201406SV63 (SPAdes) (version 2) | ecosystem: Environmental > Aquatic > Marine > Oceanic ... | reverse complement strand
CATGTCGCGTATTGATGAAGTTACGGCTGCGTTGGAGGCAACGAACGGTCTTGGACTTCCGCGGTGGGTCAGTTTTATCGTGTCAGATGTTGAGCATTTGCTATCAGGTGACAGTTTGGAGAGTGCGGTGCGAGTGGTTAAGGAAGGCGGCGCCGATGTTGTACTGGTTAACTGCTCAGAACCGCGTATTTCAGTAGCAGCGTTGGATACTATGAGTCATTGTACAGATTTACCCCTTGGGCTTTACCCCAATCTAGGCCATTCCGACCCGGAACCGGACGGAGTAATTAGTGAGATCTATCCGGAAACGGAATTTATGCAGATCATGACTCGCGCAATCCAGAAAGGGGCTCGAATAGTAGGCGGATGCTGTGGATCTTCACCCAAACATATAGCCGAACTGGCAAAAAATATTTCAGGCTTGCAATTTTAGTGACGAGTGCTTATTTTATTTGTATGGTACAATTATGGAAGTAGGAGAACTTTTAACTGATCTGACCCTGACGTTAAGTGCGTTACATCGCCGCTCTGTTTCCCATACAGGTTTGACCGTCCCCCAAAGCTTTGTTCTATCCATCGTCCCCAGTGAAGGTGTTGATATGTCGACCCTGGCGCTGAGACTTGGTTTGGATAACAGTACTGTCACCCGGCTGGTTGCAACCCTGGAAAAGAAAAACTATCTGGAGCGAAGGAGAGAAGAGCATGATGGGCGTGTAGTATCTGTCTATCTAACAGAACAAGGTGAAGAAACTGTAACACTTTTAGAATTATCGGAGGACAAACTAGGAGAGATTGTGTTAGAGAGTATTCCTGAAGAGAAACGAGCCCAGCTGAAAGAGATTCTGGAAGAATTTCTATGGAATCTCTCAAGAGAACAGATGGTAGGTGGTAAATAGTTGTATAATACAAACAAAATGGTTCCTCAGCTCTATTCCTGGTACGAAGAACAAAAACGTCCTTTACCATGGAGGGTAACTGTAGATCCGTACAAAATCTGGCTTTCTGAGGTGATGCTGCAGCAGACTCAGGTTGATACTGTCATACCTTACTATAAGAGATGGTTAAATGAACTGCCTACTTTGAAGGATGTTGCGGATTCAACATTGGAAACAACGCTTAAATTATGGGAAGGTCTGGGATATTATGCACGCTGTCGGAATTTTCACAAGGCGTGCCAGATTGTTGAGAAGGAATTCAGCGGTCAAGTGCCCATTTCAAGGAAAGTTTTTATGAAGTTGCCGGGAGTTGGGGAGTATACTGCGGCAGCAGTGTTGTCTATTGCTTTCGGTAAACCGTATCCAGTGTTGGATGGTAATGTCTATCGCGTTATGGCTCGACTTCTTGCTTTTAGCGGAAACCGCAGGGAAGGGAACAGAGTTTTTCTAGACACTCTTGAAAATTGGATTGAAGGCACTGACCCTGGTGATTTTAATCAGGCATTTATGGAGTTGGGGAGCCAAGTATGTCGGAAGACAAATCCTCGTTGCGATAACTGCCCACTCTCCAGTGGTTGCGCCGCTTATTCCACTGGGACTCAAGAGCAATACCCCGTCCGCCGGTATAGGCCTCCTCGCCCACATAAAACCGTGGTGGTAGGTATTATCTGGGATGGGGAACGATTTCTCATCCAGAAGCGACTGCCTAAGGGACATCTAGGAGGTTTGTGGGAGTTCCCTGGGGGGAAAGTTGAAGATGGGGAAGAGCTATCCACGGCTTTGAGTCGAGAAATAGCAGAAGAGACAGGATTGAAAATAAAACTTGGACGAGCTATAGGAAAAATTGAACACGCCTACAGTCATTTTTCCATCTCTCTTCACGCTTATCACTGCCGATTAAACGGATCATCCGTTCCTTTACAAGTTGAAGATCGACGCTGGATCGCTCCAGTACAAATCGCGGATTTTCCCTTTCCCAAAGCAAATCATAAACTGTTTAATCTGTTGAATGAACAAAGGTGGCGGCAATGACAGAAATCTGGGTAGGTCTTATCTTTATTGTGGTTGTGATCCTTGTTAGTATGGCAGTTAAATTGGTCCGTACTGTTGAAATTCATGGTGATGAGACTGGGGTCCATTTAAGGGACAGAAATATATTTCATGCACTGATTTCTCTGATCTTGATCCCCTTATCTTTCCTTGCTTTTTTCTTAATCAGTTTTGTTTTAATGATTTCGTTGCTTCTGATTAGACCTCACAGATTGATCCCCATTGTAAATATATGCAGCAGATTTATACTTCTCTGCTCAGGAGTAGTATGGAGAATTCACGGCAGGGAAAATGTGGACAAGAGCAAGAGTTACGTCTGGATGTTTAATCACCAGTCCATTCTCGATATTTTCGTTATTGGCATGATGGTTCCCCACTACATTGTCGGAGTAGCTGCCCAATATCAGTTCAACTTACCTGTGTGGGGTTATGTGGTGAAAAAGTGGGGCAATATCCCTGTAAGCCGTAAAGATACTCGCGAGGCCATTAAAGCTATCGAACTGGCAAGGAACAAGCTGCTCGAAGGTACATCCATTATGATTGCTCCGGAAGGGCAGCGTACTGTTGACGGTAAATTGTGTCCTTTCAAAAAAGGAGCTTTTCATTTGGCCATGGGGGCTGATGGGACCATCCTTCCTGTGGGAATCCAGGGGCTCTTCGATGTGAAGAGAAAGACCGATTGGCGAATTAAGCCCGGCAGGATTGATGTTTCTATCGGCCGCCCCATTCCGGCTTCAGAGTACGAAGGAATGACTGTGGAGGAACTTCGAGACTATGTTCGAGAAAGAATGCTGAAACTGATAGGTGAGGTATAATGAAGTTGCAAGAGATTATCAATTCTGAACATGCTGGTGAAATTATTCGAATCTGATAACTTTGCCTAGATAAACTCCCGTGCCTAAACTCTTCACCCGGAGAAACTGTAAATCCCCAAATAATAGAGAATGAAAGACCACTATCTACTGGACCCGAAGATCACTTTTCTCAATCACGGTTCTTTTGGTGCCTGTCCGAAGCCGGTGTTTAAAGATTATCAGAACTGGCAGCGGAAATTGGAAGAACAGCCGGTTAGATTCTTACGGGAAGAAGTTTATCATCATTTAAAAAACGCTCGGGATGCATTGGGAGCATACGTTGGCAGTGACGGCGATGATCTGATCTTTGTGCCGAATCCCACAACGGCAGTAAACACGGTTATTCGCAGCCTCAATCTATCTGCTGGAGATCAAATTCTCTCTACCGATCATGAGTACGGTTCTCTGGTACGGGCGTGGGAGTGGTTCACCCAGGATATACAGGTTGAGTTTATCCAGCGAGAGCTGCTGCTCCCCATGACCACCCATGAAGAATTTGTACAACACTTCTGGGCAGGTGTTACAGATAGAACCAGGGTCATCTTTTTGAGCCATATTACCAGTTCTACCGGGCTGATCTTCCCAGCAGAGGAGATTTGTAAAAAAGCTCGTGATGCTGGAATCCTCACTATCATCGATGGAGCACATGTACCCGGGCACATTCCCCTGAACATCACTGAGATGGAGCCTGATATTTATACAGGTGCTTGTCATAAATGGTTATCTTCGCCCAAAGGCGCTTCATTTCTCTACGTGAAAAAAGAATTACAGGAACTTATTAAACCTCTGATTATCAGTTGGGGGAGAGAGGTAGATCCTTCCCCTTCTCCTTTTATCCATGAGAATCAATTACAGGGGACGAGGGATCCAAGCCCTTTTCTGGCTGTGCCGGCTGCCATACGGTTTCAGGAGGAAAACGATTGGGAGTCCGTAAAATCACAATGCCGCAGATTGACACGTGAGACTCGGGACCGTGTGTACGAGATAATCAATACGGCACCTATTTGTCCCAACTCAGAAGAGTGGCTGGGACAGATGGCGACTGTTGAGATAGAAGTAGATGATCCAGAAAAAGTAAAAAACAGTTTATTGGAGGATTATGCTATAGAAATCCCAGTTTTTTCATGGAAAGATAAGGCATTTCTTCGCTTCTCATTCAATGCCTATAATAATCCGAGAGATGCTGATTTTCTAATCAATGCTTTAAAGGAGATTAGTTGAATTTGTATCTAATTAAATATGACTTAAAGAGTACTGTTTTCAATGGAATGGAGGATGATTGATGTCTGATTTTTATGTTATTGCTCACTTTGCGATGATGCTTTTATGGGTATTACCGGCATTTTATTTGAATTACAAACTTTTGAGGCATTATCCGGATGGTGCACCAGAAGAAAAACTAACCCTATTAAAGAATGTTCAATCTATATCAGATAAGACTGAACTGCCTGCATCATCCTTCATTTTTTTGATAGGAGTGCTTATGATTCTAGATAAAACTTTTTTTCTTCAGATGGGAATTATCCATTTAAAAATATTATTGGCTCTCATTGCTATTGGGTTATACCACATGTCCAGGGGAAGATTAAGACGTATTATAACATCATTGGAGGGGAGTGGTGCTGTAGCCGGTCAAGGTCGCCAACTAATTTTCTTCCGTGTAATTACTCTGGTACTCATAGTGTCAGTGGTGTTACTTATTTTCACATTCTATGGTTTTTTTAGGACAGTTAATTTGATAGGGTTTTAGATTAGTTAGGGGAAGCGTGATGGACCGTTTCGGTCGCTCCACCTGATCATGACCCTACCGAATGAAGAAGCCAGATTTGTTTTTAATGGTTTATCGGATGTTTCACTTATTCCTACGGCAGTTGACTCAGACAGTTCGATATAAAGAGGGAAGTCGCTAATTATGGCTTCATGGAGTGCAACTTCTGGATTATTTACTTCTACTTGAAAGTCACTAGGGAAGTCTTTGGGGAGTTCCAGAAAAATATTTCCAGCGTTTGTAGTTGCATCTATGGTATGTCCGGATATTGTTTCATCCCAGCTTTTCAATATCTCTATATCCCCTGATTCTGTTTCAAAATTGACACATCCAGCTAACTGTTCTCCAGTAATCCCCCCGTTCTTTGTCCAGCCTAGAATATCACCGTTAATATTTCTGAGGGAGAGATCTCCATTGCTTGAAAAAAGATCAAGATTTCCTTCTAAGTTTTCTATTCGAATGTCTCCTTTTAACGATTTGAGTTGTGTCTCACCCTTCCCATTTCTGACACTTATATCGCCGTCAAGAGTATGTACTGAGATCGCACGTCCATAAACGTTATCAATTACTATTGTCCCCTCACCACCTGTTATATGAATATCACCTTCAACAGATTTAATGTCTATATTTCCGCTATCGCTGCTTACTTCCAAGTCTCCCATAATGGTTTCTGCTTTGATGTTACCAGCCAATGTAGTGAATGTTGTGTTGCCTGAAATGTTGTTGCAATAGAGATTTCCTGCTAGAGAAGAAGCAATGGTACGGCCGCTTATTTTTGAAAGAGAAATATCACCAAATTTTGTCATAATTAAAAGTGTGCCCGAAAAACCTTCTGCTGAAATGCTTCCAGTCGTGAGATTCGCCATAATTTGAAAATGAAGCGGCAGAATTATTTGATAGTTTGCATCTGAGATTTTGACAGGCAGGTTTTGGCCGGCAAGATAAACTTTGTCTACCTTTGATTCCAGCCCGGCTTTCGCGTCTAGATAAAGGTTAAGTGCATTTTCTTCAGTTATGGCATTAATAACCATAGTTTCTTGGAGTAAAATCTGTTTTTTATTTTGACTGCTTAGAGAAACATCGCCACTGATATTTTCTAGCAAAAGGTTCCCCAAGCCGGCTGAATTGATAGAGTATGAAGAAGTAACCCGGAAGCGATTATATGCCTCTCGGGTAATTTCCTGTGCGGAAATACCAACGTAAAATGATAACAGTAGCAATCGACCTACAACAATAGAGGCTTTATTAGGTCTTTTTCGGCTTTTACAGTTAATTAGTTTGACCTTTAGAGGCCTGTTTCTCCCACAGTTTTTTTCACATGCTCAAAGGTGTTTTGAAGAGCGGCATTTTCGTCTTCTGTCAGTTCAAATTCGATGATTTTTTCTACACCCCCGGCACCTATAACTGCGGGGACACCAATAAAATAGCCGTCAATGCCATATTCACCTTCACAAAGAGCGGCACTTGGGATCACACGTTTTTTGTCCAGAATGTAGGCTTCCGCCATTTCCATTGCACACTGAGCAGGAGCGTAGAATGCGGAACCGTTTCCGAACAATTTTACGATCTCACCACCAGCAACACGAGTCCGTTTTACGATCGCTTCCAGTCGGTCGGCAGGAACCAGTTCGGTAATCGGGATCCCGGCGACGTTCGCTGTACGGATAATCGGAACCATCGTATCACCATGACCACCCATCACCATGCAGTGGATGTCTTGTACTGAGTAGCCGGTCTCCATGGAAAGGAATGTGCGGAAACGTCCTGTATCAAGAGCACCTGCCATTCCAACCACCCTATTCTTAGGAAAACCGGAGATCTTGTAGAAAGAATACACAATAGCATCCAAGGGGTTGGATACGACGATCACGAAGGCATTCGGAGCGTATTTTCTCACATTTTCAGCTACGTTAGTGATAATCTTGATATTGATACTGAGTAGATCTTCTCTGTCCATACCGGGCTTACGGGGAACACCCGCTGTTATAACGACAACATCAGCCCCTTCAATGTCCGCGTAATCAGAAGTACCGGACAGGTTGACATCGTAGCCGTCGTGGGGACGCAACTGCATAATATCAAGAGCTTTGCCTTTTGCCATCCCTTCCGCTTCCGGAATATCAAGGATGACTACATCACCCAGTTCTTTTTGAGCTGCGATCAGGGCAAGATTTCCACCGATCTGTCCGCCTCCAATAAGTGCTATCTTTTTTCTGTTCATTATTCCTCCTGAGGATATGATTATCTGTTAATAAGTATACACATGATGGATTTCTAAAATGACACTTACTATTGGCAAATTTACGGGATAAAGCAAAGATTTGGAAGTGCCAACAAAGAATGGAAATAAAAATCCCCGTATCATAATACGGGGGCAGTTTTTGGCTTAAACTGAGAAAAAGAGATCAGTTACTAAATGTTAATCAGACAGAATACTGACAATCTTACGGTCGCGACCCTTTCGGCCGAATTTCACAATTCCGTCAGCTTTAGCAAAAAGGGTGTCGTCTCCACCAATGCCTACATTTATTCCCGGGTGGATTTTTGTTCCTCTCTGACGAATAATAATAGACCCAGCCGTTATGAATTGACCATCATAAGATTTAACTCCGAGTCGTTTAGAGCGGCTGTCTCGCCCGTTTTTTGTGCTGCCCATTCCTTTTTTATGTGCCACGGTGTTAGTCTCCTGTTTCCTCTTCAGCTAGCACCGCTTGTTTCTCGGGTGTCGAAGCTGAGATTTTGTCTATCTTAATTATGGAAAAATCCTGACGATGGGTGTTTTTTACACGATAACCTTTTCTCCGTTTCTTTTTAAAGACTACTACCTTTTTTCCTCTGCCATGACTAAGAATTGTTGCATCAACTTGAACGCCATTGACATTCGGTGTGCCAACATGAACTTGCTTTCCGTCATCGTAAAGCAATACATTATTATAACTGACGGACGTACCCTCATCAGTTGGCTGGCGTGGAACTTCCAGCTCAAGTCCGAGCTCTACTCGTAGCTGTTTACCTGATATATCAACTATTGCAAACATTATTATCGTATTCCATGTGCATTTAAGCCAAGAAATTTACTGTTAGTATTATCTTCAGTCAAGAGATACTTGATCTGTGACATCATTGCCTGATTTCTTAGATATAAAGCGGAACTCGTCTGGCCCGATCTGTTCATCTCCTTCAATACCAATATGTACAAAATTTTTCCACATAAAATTTCTCATAACCTTTTTCTTTGAATTATTCAGGTACTTCTCCAATGAAGGATGAACTATCAGTTTCAGTCTTAGGTCACGATTATTTTTTCGGTAAGTACGTAGCCAGTTGTCAACTCTAGTGATGACAGTATCTTTTGATGCAACTCGTCCAATACCATGACAGGTAGGGCACTCTTCACTTAGTGTATGCAGGAGAGAAAGGCGTATGCGTTGCCGCGTCATTTCCAAAAGACCAAAGTCGCTAATGGGGGAAACGGCTACTTTGGCTCGATCCTTTCTCAGTTCGCGTCGAAGTTCATGGAAGATACGCTTTTTATTTCCACTCCGCTGCATATCTATAAAATCAATTACTATTAGACCTCCGATGTCTCTTAGACGGAGTTGCCGAGCTGTTTCCCGAGCGGCTTCCAAGTTAATTTTGAGAGAATTGTCTTCGTGAGCACGCTTGCCAACAAAACGGCCACTGTTAACATCTATTACTACCATTGCCTCAGTGTGTTCTATGATAAGATAAGCACCACTTTTCAACCAGACTCTACGTCGCATAGATTTCTCAATTTCTTTATCTATTCCCTCTTTGCCAAACAGAGGAGATTTTCCTTTATGAAGTTCCAGGCGCGAGACCATTGAAGGTGAAATGTTTTGAAGATGCTGCTGCAGCCGTCGGTATAGTTTGCGGGAATCAAATACTACTTTATCAATATCTGATGTTAATAAATCTCGTATAACTGTAGAGACAGTTTCTAAATCTTCGTGGACCAAAGCTGGAGATGGAAGATTATCAGCCTTAGACTGAAGAGCTTTCCAGTTTTTAAGAAGAGAGTCGAGATCTTTTTTCAGTAGGCGATCACTTTTACCTTCAGCCTCTGTGCGTGCAATGACTCCTACGTTTTTTGGAATTAGATTCCGAATAGATTTTCTCAACCTTCTCTTTTCGTATTTATCCCATATTTTTTTTGAGATTCCCACAAAGTCAGCCTCCGGGACAAGTACTACTAGATGTCCAGGAATAGCTAAATTGGTGGTTACTCTGGGGCCTTTTCCAGAAAAAGCTTCTTTAATAACCTGTACCAGAATATCCTGACCTGTTCTTAATTCTACTTGAATTTCCTTTAGTGTAGCCCCATTTTTTCTTTTGCCCTCATCTTCTTCCTCAGATGTTGAAGCATCTCTTAGAAGTTCTGGGTTGCTTATTTCAGAAAAGGGTAGGAAAGCATTTATATCGTATCCAATATCTACAAACGCAGCCTGCATGCCGGGAATAACATTTTCTACTTTTCCCTTATAAATGTTACCAACCAAGCTCTCTTGATCAGGCTTTTCGATGTAGATTTCCACCAGTTTCCCTTCTTCTTTAATAGCTATCCGGCGTTCACTAGCGGTTTCGCTAACAAAAACTTCTTTGCTCATAAATTAGTTACTCCTTCAAATTACATGTTTCTTATACACATAGTGTATAGTGCCTTTATATGGCACAAGCGTAGTTATCCCAAGAGAATAACTCTACTTCGACAAACTATGTCTACTCGTTTTTTCACGGCGTTTTTTCTCGGCAACGCCAATCTGACAGTTATTGTATGTCAGTCTGTATGGAAGGAACTGAGGGAGGAGTACGAGGAAAAAATCTTCTTTGTTTCTTGTGTATCCGCAGAAATTTCAATTCTTGTCCAAAACTATTTCTAAAAACCTTCCTTAGAATCCTTCTAAACCTTAAAGTACAGTTAATCTTTCATCTTCCAAAGTTATTTATCAATAACAACTTGAAATAAATAAGTTTCGCTTATACTCATATTTGGCTTAAACTTCCCCTGTCGTGATTTAAGCCATATTGCCGCGACCTAAAATAACGGTGCTAAAAAGGCCTTCAAGCCGGGATGCACCGGCTTTTTTGCTATGAAGACTATTAAAGAGATACTAGCTGAACGAATCTTAATAATGGATGGTGCCATGGGGACCATGGTGCAGGCTTACCTATTGGAAGAGTCTGATTTCAGGGGTGAGCGTTTTCTAGATCACTCTTTCGATTTGAAAGGGAATAATGATATACTAAATCTCACCAAGCCAGAAATAGTTGCAGATATTCACCAAGCTTATCTTGAAGCCGGGGCGGACATAATAGAGACTAATACGTTCAATGCAAACAAAATCTCCCAGAAAGATTATGGAATGGAAGACTTGGTGTATGCAATCAATTTGGAGGCGGCTCGGATTGCTCGGAATACTGTCGATAAATTTATTAAAGAACATCCCGGGAACACTCGTTTTGTAGCCGGTGCTTTAGGTCCTACCAATAGAACTGCTTCTCTTTCTCCAAATATCAATAATCCCGGGGAAAGAAACATAACCTTTGACGATCTTGTGTCTGCATACAGTGAGCAAACTCGAGGGTTGCTAGATGGCGGAGTGGACATCCTTCTAATTGAAACGGTATTTGATACACTCAATTGTAAAGCCGCACTTTTTGCGGTTCGCCAAATATTAGACGAACGTTGCGAAGATATTCCGTTGATGGTCTCCGGCACAATCACCGATGCCAGCGGACGGACACTTTCGGGTCAAACGGTTGAGGCATTCTGGCACTCAATTCGCCATGGAGATCTTTTTGCTGTTGGGTTGAATTGTGCTTTAGGAGCCGAGCAAATACGTCCCCATCTTGACGCACTCTCTTCCGCTGCAGACATCTTTACATTTGTTTATCCGAACGCCGGGCTGCCAAACGAATTAGGCGAGTACGACGAAAATCCAGAGAAGATGGCGTCTGAGATCAAGGAATTTGCTGAAAGTGGACTTGTAAACCTTGTTGGTGGTTGTTGTGGGACGACACCAGATCATATTAGAGCTATAGCAGATGCAGTAGAAAAACTTTCACCTCGAAAGGTGCCCAAGATAGAATCTTACACTCGATTAAGCGGCTTGGAGCCCATAACCATTCGACCTGACAGCAATTTCGTCAACGTGGGCGAACGGACAAACGTAGCAGGTTCAGCTAAGTTTCGCAGGCTCATTTCAGATGGGAATTATGAAGAAGCGTTGAACGTAGCTCGGAATCAAATCGAAAACGGCGCTCAGATTATAGATATCAATATGGACGAAGGTCTCCTTGATTCCGAAGCTGCGATGGAGTTTTTCCTGAGGCTGGTAGCTACTGAACCTGATATCTCTAAGGTGCCGGTCATGGTGGATTCGTCAAAGTGGTCGGTCATTGAAGCAGGTCTAAAAAATCTGCAAGGGAAGGGAGTCGTTAATTCCATCTCCCTAAAAGAAGGTGAGGAAGAGTTTATCCGGCAAGCGAAACTTGTATGTCGATATGGAGCAGCCGTTATCGTTATGGCATTCGATGAAGAAGGGCAGGCGGACAGTTATGAACGGAAGGTGCAGATCTGTAGTCGCGCTTACAGCATTCTTACTGACGAAATTGGGTTCCCTCCTGAGGATATCATTTTCGACCCTAACATTTTCGCTGTAGCGACCGGTATCCCAGAACACAATGAATATGCACAAGCTTACATTGAAGCCGCTCGAACTATCAAAGAGACATTGCCGGGAGTACATGTGAGCGGCGGAGTGAGCAATCTTTCCTTTTCTTTCCGCGGAAACAACTCCATCCGAGAGGCGATGCATTCCTGTTTTCTGTATCATGCCGTACAGTCCGGGATGGATATGGGGATTGTAAATGCTGGACAATTGACTGTCTATGATGATATCGATCCCGAATTCAGGGAAAGAATTGAGGATGTGTTGTTCAACCGCCGAGAGGATGCTACGGAGCGTCTGGTGGAGGCAGCTGAAAGTTATCGTAGTGAAAGAAAGAAGAAGGAAAAAGATCAGGCGTGGAGAACTCTGCCGGTTGAGGAACGGCTGGAATTTGCACTTGTGGAAGGGATTGCTGATTATGTGGTAGATGATGCCGAAGAAGCACGGGAAAAATTTAGTCGTTCGATTGAAGTTATCGAAGGTCCCCTCATGGAAGGAATGAACAAGGTTGGTGATCTATTCGGATCTGGTAAGATGTTTTTACCGCAGGTAGTGAAGAGCGCCCGAGTGATGAAGAAAGCGGTGGCTCATCTTGTACCATTTATCGAAGTTGAACAGGAACAAACCGGAGTATCTGCTTCGTCAAAAGGGAAAATTGTACTTGCGACTGTGAAAGGTGATGTTCACGATATCGGGAAGAACATCGTCGGAGTGGTTCTCGGATGCAATGGATATGATGTGATTGATCTTGGTGTCATGATTCCTCCGGATAAAATTCTGACTGTCGCAAGAGAGGAGAGTGCAGATATTGTGGGGCTCTCCGGACTCATCACACCAAGTTTGGACGAAATGGTACACGTTGCAAAAGAGTTGGAGCGGGACGGGTTTGATATTCCACTTCTTATCGGCGGAGCAACCACGAGCCGGAAACATACAGCTATTAAGATTGAAAATAACTACTCCGGCGCTACCGTGCATGTGATAGATGCATCACGTGCTGCAGGAGTTGTCTCTTCACTGTTGAATGAAGAGCAAAGGGACGAATTTATTGCTGATACTCGTGAGGATTTCAAAAAGATCAGAGAATCCCATGAAGCCAATCTGCAAAGGAAAGCTGTTATTACTTTGGATGAGGCTAGAGATCGGAAACCATTTATTGACTGGAAAACTTACGAACCGCCCAAACCAAATATTCAGGGGATTAAGGTGTTTAATAATTATCCTCTGGATGAATTAGCTGACCACATTGACTGGTCGCCTTTTTTCCACGCTTGGGAGATAAAAGGGAAATTCCCAACTATACTGGACAGTTCAAAATACGGTGAAGAGGCAAAAAAGTTGTATAATGATGGCCAAGAATTGCTGCAAAAGATTATTAAGAATAACCGGCTTATTGCTAAAGCAGTCGTTGGATTTTTCCCCGCATTCGCCGAAGATGAGACTGTATTTCTCGACAAAGTAGAATTTCAGTTTCCACGGCAATTGGTTGATAAGGGTACCGCTAAGCCAAACTACTCCCTCGCTGATTTTATTGCTCCTAAAGATGATTGGTTGGGGATGTTTGCCGTGACCGCCGGTCATGGACTTGAACAAATCGTTCAAGAGTTTGAAAGCGAACACGACGATTATAGTGCAATCATGGCAAAAGTGCTGGCAGATCGTTTGGCGGAAGCATTTGCTGAGCTGTTGCACGAAAGAGTGCGTCGGGAATTTTGGGGATACGCCTCTGATGAACAGATGGACAATGAGTCTCTTATCGGAGAAAAGTATCAGGGAATTCGACCTGCACCAGGATATCCTGCCTGTCCTGATCATGCAGAAAAAGATGAGATTTGGAAGCTCCTTAATGTAGAAGATAATACAGGCATAACATTGACAGAAACGAGAGCAATGTATCCTGCAGCTTCCATCTCCGGTTGGTATTTTTCTCATCCTGAGTCACGGTATTTTTCTGTAAGGACTACTG
>Ga0208896_1001159_pt1 | contig 13291 bp, 11 predicted proteins | sample ETNtaG_27_FD_185778 | JGI IMG/M metagenome (GOLD analysis project Ga0208896, IMG submission 185778) | Marine microbial and viral communities from oxygen minimum zone, Eastern Pacific Ocean - ETNP201406SV63 (SPAdes) (version 2) | ecosystem: Environmental > Aquatic > Marine > Oceanic ... | reverse complement strand
CTCATCGTGTCCAATTTCATTATGGTCTCTGAAATCATAAATTTGCAATTCTTTTATTTCGCTTAAATTCAAACGAACATTCTCATCAATATTTCTAAGAACCTTACTTAAACCAGATTCAAAATTATCTCCGATAGTTACCAAAAGATCTGCATTAGAAAGAAGATTTAACTGGGAAGGTTTTATATGGAAAGTATGTGCGGACTCATTAGATTTAAGCAAAAGTTGTGGTTTAGAAACACCATTCATAAGAGTTGAAACAATTGAGTGTATCGGCTTAATACTGACAACAATATTGGGTGTATGTTGGGCGGCGTTAATATTGATTGATATAAGAAATATCAAACCTAAAAGAAGTCGACGATTCATAAAAATTTGAACAATAATAGAGATGAAAATTATACGTTATCTATTGATATTTTCATCATCTAGTTTTGACAAATGACAATCGCTCTAGTGGGGGCTGGATATCCTTCAATAGTTAAAGAAGAGTCATGCGGGTCGAGAAAATCTTCTAGCGATGCAGTATTTTCTCCAATCCAGGTTGATCTGCGCTGTTCCTGTATTGTTGTTTTGCAAACATTAACTACTCTAATGTTATGAAAATTCGCTTCAATTAGCCAAGATTTAAGAGTTTCAATGCTTGGTAGACAATAAACATTTCTCATTCTGGCATAACGTTTTTCAGGAGTTAATTTATAGCCCTTTTCCCCCTCGACAATAAGTGTCTCTAGGACAAGTTCAGCTTTCGGCTTCATCATTTGCCTCAAATCATTCAAATGTGACATATGATCTCTTTGATGGTATAAAACTCCCATCGAAAAAACGCTATCAAAAAGAGGCGCTTTGGTCATTTCTTCTAGTCTGAGAGATAAGAGTGATATATTTAGTGGTAATTTGATTAAGGATTTAAGGGCACGAAACTGATAATTAAATAGTAAAAAAGGCTCAATACCTAGTACAAATTCTGCACCATTCATAGCCATTCTTAAACTAAAGTAGCCATTACCTGCACCAACATCGAGCACTCTTTTTCCTTCTAATGGCTGAATATGATTTATCAATCGCTGCCATTTCATGTCACCTTGCCATTCGCTATCGAGAATAACGTCGTTGAACATGAAAGGACCTTTTCTCCAGGGCATAAGTATTCGAAGTGCTGATACTAGTTTATCCTCGGATGTTTTAGGACTAGTGATTTTAATGTAGGGAGAATCAAACTTAATTACACCTTTAGGGAGGGCGTTAATTACTTCCAGAACTTGATTCCATTGAGGAATATTACCGTTGTTTATGGATTGGTTATTGTTACTTTTTTCCTGCCACCCTTGATAGGTTAGGTTATTGATAAAATCACTGATAATTTCTCTTCTCCCGGCATCATAAAACCAACAACAAAGGTGTTGTTGTAAAAAAACAATATACTGTATCTTTTTTCTAAAAAAAATTAACGGCTATCATGAATAACTAGTATAAAATAAAAGTGGATTCTTATATTAAACTTTTCTTATATGGAGATGGCCGTGAATAGAAAATTAATTAAATACTTGCTTATCCTGTTTATAGCAAGCAATGTTTTTGCGGGTGGAGATGACCGTGAGGAACAGGGAAATATTGAAGCAGAGATTGCAGCCTTTGAAGCCCAACTAGATGCTGAACTTGCAGCGCAAGAGATGATGGCTGAAATTGTTGCAGATGAAGAGCGTGCCAAGAAGCTCGCTGAATTCCAAGCAAAACTACAAGCCGAGAAAGACGCCGCTGCTGCATCTACTGCTGCTTATCAAAAGAAATTATTTCAAGAAAATCGTGCTAAGAGGCTCGCTGAGCATCAGGCTAGACTAGAACAAGAAGCAGAACAAGAAGCGATCGATAGAGAAATAGCTGAGTTGGAAGCACAACTGGCACAAGAAGCGGTCGAGAGAGAAATTGCTGAATTCGAAGCTGCATATGATGCACAACAGGCTCAACTTGCGATCGAGAAAGAAATTGCTGAATTTGAAGCTGAGTACGAAGCGCAACAGAAAGCACTTAGGCTGGCTAAATTCCAAGCAGATCTAGAGGCAGAGAGAGCTGCCGCCGCTAAATCAACTGCAATTTATCAAGCTAGACTTCAACAAGAGCAGATTATCAAGGATAATCAAGCTAAACGAGAGGCTAAACTTGCTGAACAAAAAGCTGCCGCAGAAGCCGCTGCCGCTGCCGCTGCAGTCGTTGCCGCTCATGAAGCTTGTAAGCATACTTTGGATTTGACTTTGTCGGCAAGTAATATTGCCCTTTTCCATGCTGCATTAGCTGATGGATCTTTGTTCAATGTAGGACCACAGATAACAAGTGGAACTGAGTTTACAGCTAATAGATGGGATGAATATGCAGAATGTGTGAGCAATTATGTGAACCCGTTTTAATATTTAAGAAAACTAGTCATTCTTCCTACTTAAATATAGCTGAAGAGTAAGTTTATAAATAAAAACCCAGGGCTTGCTCTGGGTTTTTTATGTAAGAGAGAAAATTGATTAAAATAGAGTTAATCAAAATATTCAGAAAAAGAAATGTTTATTCATCTTGATAATCGAGCCCTAATTGAGTTAACAGGAAAAGACTCTGAGAGTTTTCTTCAATCACAACTCAGTAACGATATTAATAAACTAGATAAATCAAGTGTTCAATTGAGTGCTTATTGTCAGCACCAGGGTAAGATTTTGGCGTTGTTTTGGGTGCTTCGTGATGGCGATAATTTTTTGCTTTCGTTCCCGTTAGATTTATACGACTCAGTTAAGGCTCGACTAGAAATGTTTGTGCTAATGGCTGATGTCATGATTACAGATGTAACAGAGCAATACTTACAAATAGGAGTGATTGGGAAACCTCAAAAAGATTCCCTTCCGGAAGGCTATACCCGTTTTACTATTAATGAACAATTAACACTGATTCTGGCTAACCCTAAAAACTTATCAGAATTTAAATTGACTTCCGAAAGCTATTGGAGAAAGGCTTGTATAGATTCATTCATTCCAGAGGTTAACTTTGCTTCGACTGAAACTTATGTACCGCAAATGCTTAATTTAGATATTAATGAGGTCGGTGTTAATTTTTCCAAGGGCTGTTTTCCTGGTCAAGAGGTCATCGCAAGACTTCATTATTTAGGTAAAGCAAAGCGCAGGCTTTTCGTTTTTAAAACTAATACAGAAATAAAGGATGGAGACGACCTTTTTTGCCCATCTTCTGAGTCAGCAAAAGCCTGTGGAAGAGTTGTAGTTAAGGTAAAATTTGAAACTGATTATTTTTGTTTGGCAACTTTGGAAGTGGCACACAAAGATGACAAAATTTATCTAAATAATGAACAAGGTCCAACACTAACACGAATCAACTATGAATAAAATCATCTTCGCACTGCTAGGATTTTTTCCAGGTCTTAGCTTGGCGTCTTCTGGCGTCGAAAACCTCAACTTGACAACCCACTGGGCTGGTTACTTAGCGCTCATACTTTTTGTAATAGCATATGTTTTTGTTATGATAGAGGAGTTCACTCATTTTCGTAAATCAAAGCCGGTTATTTTAGTTGCTGGATTGATTTGGGCTATCATTGGCGGGGTTTATGCTTCAAATGGAATGCCACATGCCGCTGAAGAAGCTCTAAGGCACAACATTTTGGAGTATGCAGAGTTATTCCTATTCTTGTTAGTCGCTATGACCTATATTGAGGCAATGCGTGAACGACATGTTTTTGAAAAACTAAAGGTTTGGCTAATCTCTAGAGGTTTTAGTTTCCGACAACTATTTTGGTTAACAGGGTTTTTAGCATTCTTTATTTCACCAATCGCCGATAACTTAACGACCGCACTCATAATGGGCGCTGTAGTGATGGCTGTTGGAGGTGGTAACACGAGATTTATTTCGATTGCCTTTGTCAATATAGTTGTTGCCGCAAATGCTGGTGGCGCATTTAGTCCTTTTGGGGATATTACAACCTTGATGGTGTGGCAGAAGGGTATTGTTAGCTTTCAGCAGTTCTTCAGTTTATTCGTACCTTCCGTGGTTAACTTTATTATTCCTGCTGGAATTATGCATTTTGCTATTCGAAACGAAAAACCTGAGGCAGTTGAAGATAAAATTGCTATCAAGGATGGCGGAATTATAATCACTTTACTATTCCTGCTAACTATCGCTACAGCCGTTAGTTTTCATAATTACCTACACTTGCCACCCGCTATGGGAATGATGACCGGGCTTGGCTATCTTATGGTTGCTAGTTATTTTGTCAAGAGACGCAATATTTCAGGAGAACCAACATCGCAGAGATTTGATGTTTTTCGTAAAATTGCTAACGCAGAATGGGACACCTTGCTGTTCTTTTTTGGTGTTATAGTAAGCGTTGGTGGGTTAGGTTTTATAGGTTATCTGGCTCTGGTTTCTGAGGCTATGTACGTTCAGTTAGGGGCAACCTATGCTAACGTATTAGTTGGTATTCTCTCTGCTATAGTTGATAATATACCTGTTATGTTTGCAGTGCTTACTATGACTCCAGACATGTCTTTGGGGCAGTGGCTATTGGTAACTTTAACTGCCGGTGTTGGTGGAAGTTTACTTTCGATTGGCTCTGCCGCAGGTGTGGCATTGATGGGTCAGTCCAGAGGTTACTATACATTTGTATCGCACATTAAATGGATTTGGGCTATCGCAATTGGTTATGGCGCAAGTATAGTGACCCATATCTGGATTAATTCTTCTTTATTTGATGTGCCAGTCTGACCTATTTGTTGATATTGGACATACAACAGTTAAATGGAAAACCTTTAGCTCTAATATTTCTAAAGAGAGTGTAGAAAGTTTTTCAGCAAGCAGTCTACCTAATAATAAATGTATCTGGTTAAGTGCTGTGGCCCATCAAAGTATTGTAGATTCTATAAAGAGAGAGTTTACAGATGTTGAGCTGGTCTTACCTTCCAAAAAGCACGGCAACTTAACTATTGCATATGAGTCTCCATCAGAATTGGGGGTAGATAGATTTCTTGCAATGTTAGGGGCAATCGATAACTTTCCAAGCACAAATTTGTTGGTGATTGATCTTGGGAGCGCTCTTACCATTGATATTGTAAATGAAGATGGAATACACAAGGGTGGACTCATAATGCCTGGTTTGATGACTCTTAGAAAAAGCTTCGTAAAATTCTCTACTGAAAATATGTCGCAGGGTCTTAAAGGGCTTCAAAATAATACCAAAGATGCTTGGTTAAGTGGCACTGAGACAATGTTAATTGTTACAATCAAAGAACAAATAAAAGATTTCCAGTCTCAATACTCTAACGGCTCAGTTCTTATGACAGGTGGAGATATAACTAAGTTAAGTAGTGAGCTTCCACAGTCCTTGAATTATTTTGAAAATTTGGTGTTGGATGGTTTGGTAAGTTATGCTGAATCTGTGGGATAATTGGCACATATTTTGATACATCTTAATCATACATAATGAAAGATCAACGCGTACTATCTGGAATGCGTCCTACAGGTAAGTTACACTTGGGTCATTATCAATGTGTCTTAAAAAACTGGGTTGAATTGCAAAATGAATATGATTCCTATTACTTTGTTGCTGATTGGCACGCTTTTACGACCCACTATTCAGACAAAATTGATCTAGAATCTTACATAATTGACATGGTCATTGATTGGCTTGCAGCTGGTATAAATCCAAGCACTTCAACTGTTTTTGTTCAGTCGAAGGTGCCGGAACACGCCGAACTGCACCTTTTGTTGTCAATGACAACTCCAGTGAGTTGGCTTGAGCGCGTACCATCATATAAAGACCAGCAAGAAAAATTAAAAACAAAAGACCTTGCGACATACGGTTTTTTAGGTTATCCGGTTTTACAAAGTTCAGATATATTAATGTACAAAGCAGGATTGGTGCCTGTTGGCGAGGATCAGGCTGCACATGTTGAGTTGACAAGAGAGATAGCTCGCAGGTTTAACTACATCTATGGTCGTGAAACTGACTTCGAAGAGAAAGCCGAAAAAGCTGTCTCAAAGATGGGCAAGAAACAGGCCAAACTTTATCGTAATTTAAGAAAGACCTATCAGGAGACGGGCGATGATGAAGCTTTAGTAAAAGCTAAAGCGCTATTAGTGGAACAGAAAAATATTACGCATGGTGACAGAGAAAGACTGTTGGGTTATGTCGAAGGTTTTGGAAAAATTATTTTGGTTGAGCCAGAGGCACTACTAACTAAGACCTCTAAAATGCTAGGGCTGGACGGACAAAAAATGTCCAAGTCTTATAATAACGTTATCTCATTGAGAGACTCAGCTAGCGAGATAGAGCAGAAAGTTAACAAAATGGCTACAGATCCTGCGCGTGTAAGACTGACTGATCCAGGAAACCCTAATAAATGTCCAGTATGGAGTTTACATGAAATTTATGGCCCTCAAGATCAGCTTGATTGGGTTGTAGATGGTTGCAAAAACGCCAAGATTGGCTGTATTGAATGTAAGAAGCCAGTGATTGACTCTATTGTTGCTGAATTAATGCCTATGCAGGAGCGTATTAAAAAGTATAAGTCGGAACCTAACTTAATCCAAGAAATTATATTTGATGGTTCTGAACGTGCTCGCAGTGTCGCCAAGGAGACAATGAAAGATGTTCGAGATGCTATGGGTTTGACTTACTAAGTTAAACTAACTATAGCCATCAAGAATGCCACAAAGATTACAAAAACTGATTGCTAATGCCGGTTATGGATCTAGGCGTTGGGCTGAAAAATGTATTGAACAGGGTAGAGTAATGCTCAATAATAAAAAAGCCCAGATTGGAGATAAGGCAATTATCGAAGATCAAGTTCAAATAGATGGTCAGTTAATTAATTTAAAGCGTTTCGCTGAGGATGAAACAAAGGTGTTAATTCTTAACAAACAGGCCGGTATTGTCTGTACTACGAAAGATGAACAGGGTCGAAAAAGTGTTTTTGAATTGTTGCCAAAAAATACACGCTGGATAATGGTTGGCAGGCTTGACCTCAATACGTCAGGATTATTGCTATTTACCAATAATGGAGAACTTGCTAATAGGTTAATGCATCCCAGTTCAGAATTGGATAGAGAGTATGCGGTCCGTGTATTGGGAAAAGTCGACAAGGAAGATATCAATAAGTTGACTAGCGGGATTAGGCTTGAAGATGGTATGGCAAAATTTCATAGAGTAACAATGGGTGGTGGGACTGGTGCAAATCGATGGTATAGAGTTGTCCTGAGGGAAGGCAAAAAGCGCGAAGTTAGAAGGCTCTGGGAGGCTTTAGGATTTAAAGTATCTCGTTTGATTCGAATTAGGTTTGGAGATATTCGTTTACCAGAGAATTTACATGCTAACCAGTTAGAATACCTTAAACCTAGACAAGTCAAGGCGCTATTAAATATAGCCAACATTAAAGAATAATCCTGCTAATTTTTTTGAAATAAAGCATCTTTTAGGCAAGATTTTCAATCTTAATAAACCCTGCTGTTGCAGTATAATGGCGTTTTTATCGAGAATTATTTTGTTAACCCATGTCAGATTATAAGTCCACTTTAAATTTACCATCTACAGACTTTCCAATGAAGGCTAATCTTGCGAATCGTGAGAGCGGTTTCTTAGATGAGTGGTATGACAAGGATTTGTATCAACAAATTCGCCAAAGATTTAAAGGTAATCCTTTATTCGTTCTTCATGATGGTCCCCCGTATGCAAATGGCGATATTCATATTGGCCATGCCGTTAACAAGATTCTTAAAGATGTCATTGTTAAAAGTAAGACTCTGTCTGGATTTGATTCCCCATATGTCCCTGGTTGGGATTGTCATGGATTGCCAATTGAGCATAACATTGAAAAAAAGAAGGGAAAAGTTGGTCATAAAATTAATGCAGATGATTTCCGTGCTGCCTGTCGAGAATACGCTGACCAGCAAATCGAAAAACAGAAAGTCGATTTCAAGCGTCTAGGAGTAATAGGTGATTGGGACAATCCATACTTAACGAAAGACTTTAAGTATGAGGCAGACATTGTTCGCTCAGTTGGTAAGATTGTAATGAGTGGGCACCTTACAAAAGGCTATAAGCCGGTTCACTGGTGTACAGAGTGTTCTTCAGCATTAGCCGAGGCAGAAGTAGAATACAAAGATAAGGAGTCTGACTCAGTTGATGTTGCCTTTAAGGTTTTAGATGTTGCTGTATTTGGTGTAGAAAAGCCGGTATCCGTTATTATTTGGACTACAACCCCTTGGACTTTACCTGCTAACGAAGCAGTGGCACTGCACCCTGACCTTAACTACATTATGGTTGACTTGAAGGACCAATATTACCTTGTGGCAGAAGAGTTATATGAAGAGGTGTTAGATAGGTTCAATGTTCAAGTTGTGGGCAAATCAGACAAAATGTATAAAGGATCGGATCTCGAAGGCATTATGCTTCAACATCCCTTTTACGATAAGCAAGTTCCTGTGATTATGGGTGAGCATGTAACTACAGAAACCGGCACTGGAGCGGTTCACACATCTCCTGCACATGGCCAGGATGACTATATTGTTAGCCTTAAATACAACTTGCCGGTTGATTGTCCTGTTGATGGCAAGGGGATATTTATAGAGAATACAGAACATGTTGCTGGAGAGTTTATTTTTAAAGCAAATATCACCATTATTGAATTATTGAAAAAGAATAATACCCTCGTAAGTCATAATCCAATGTCTCACTCTTATCCGCATTGCTGGAGACACAAGACACCGGTAATATTTCGAGCGACGGCGCAATGGTTTGTTTCTATGACTCAAAACAAGTTAATAGATACAGTTAATGACGAGATATCAAAAGTTAAATGGATACCCAGTTGGGGGCAAAAGCGCATCGAATTAATGGTTGGTAATCGTCCTGACTGGTGTATTTCTAGACAGAGGTTTTGGGGCTCGCCTATTACTCTTTTTATCAATAAAAAAACTGGTGAACTCCATCCAGATACTGAGTCACTTTTTGAAGTTGTTGCTAAAAAGATAGAAAAGGGTGGTATAGAGGCATGGTTTAGTCTAAAAGTCGAAGATGTACTAGATTCTGAGGCCTCTGAATACGAAAAAACTACCGACACGTTAGATGTTTGGTTTGACTCAGGAGTGAGCCACTTTGCGGTATTAAAAAATAGCAACTATTTAACTGACATTGCTGACATGTATCTTGAAGGTTCGGACCAGCATAGGGGTTGGTTTCAATCTTCATTAATTACTTCCTGTGCAATTAATAAAAGGGCACCTTACAGACAGGTGCTTACCCATGGATTTACGGTCGATCAAAATGGCCATAAAATGAGTAAATCTTTGGGCAATGTGATTCCACCGCAAAAAGTGGTTAATACTCTAGGTGCAGACATTTTAAGGCTATGGATAGGGAGCACTGACTATTCTGGCGAGATGACAGTTTCTGACGAGATTCTTAAGAGAAGTGCAGATAGCTACAGACGTATCCGTAATACGATGCGCTTTATGTTGGCAAATATGCAAGGATTTAATCCTAATAACGATCTCTTAAGTGTCGATGATATGCTGGTTCTTGATAAGTGGATTGTTTCAAAAACAGCAAAACTCCAATCTCAAATTATTAAGGAATATGACGAATATAACTTTCATCATGTAATGAAAGTTATCTTGAATTTTTGTACCAACGATTTAGGTGGGTTCTATTTGGATATTATCAAGGATAGACAATACACTACACAAAAAAACTCTTTGGCACGTAGATCAGCACAAAGTGCCTTGTATCATATTGCTCACGCGATGGTAAGATGGCTCAGTCCAGTTCTCTCTTTTACTGCTGAGGAGATTTGGAAGTTTCTTCCTGGCGCTGCAAATGAGAGTGTTTTTTTGCAGACCTGGTATGAAGAACTAGTTGGCGATTTCAGCAGCAGTTCAATTGATGCTGCTAGAGATGTTAATACACATCTTCGCAAACAACTCGAAGAGATGCGCGGTGACAAAGTGATAGGCTCATCGCTTGATGCTGAGGTTGATATATATTGTGACGATGAAAAATATCAAGCACTCCAAGAACTTGGAAATGAGTTAAGATTTGTCTTTATAACTTCAGAAGCTAGAATTCATTTACTAACAGATAAACCAAATGAGGCTACTGATATTGACCAGTCATTGGCTATAATGGTTAATAAGAGTGGACATCAAAAATGCGTTCGTTGTTGGCATCACCGTGAAGAAATTGGTCAAAATGATTCACATAAAACTTTGTGTGGGCGCTGTATTGAAAATGTGGCAGGTAAAGGAGAGTCAAGGGTATTTGCATAATGTTGGCTACACAAAAAATTCTTAATGTAGAACTTGGTGCTAAATCTTATCCTATTTATATTGGGAGTGATTTGCTATCGGATAAGTCATACCTCGAGAAACACATCTCCGGTCAACAGGTAATGATTGTCACTAACACAACAATAGAGCCGCTTTATTTAGATAAAGTTAAAAATTTACTTGATAATTTCGAAGTTCAGATTACCATTCTTCCTGATGGAGAACAATATAAAACTCTGGAATCGGTTAATTATATATTTGACTCTCTACTGGAAGTGAAGTTTGACCGCAGTGCTACATTGATTGCACTGGGTGGAGGCGTTGTTGGTGACATAACAGGGTACGCTGCAGCCTCCTATCAGCGCGGGGTTAAATTTATTCAAATCCCAACAACATTGCTTTCTCAGGTAGATTCTAGCGTGGGCGGAAAGACTGGAGTTAATCACGCTTTAGGTAAAAATATGATTGGTGCATTTCACCAACCTAGAGCAGTTATTATTGATATAGATACACTGAATACTTTACCTAGTCGAGAGTTTTCAGCAGGAATGGCCGAAGTAATCAAATATGGCTTGTTGGGCAATGATAATTTTCTTTCAGATCTTGAAAAAAATATTGATTCAATAATGAAAAGGTCTAATCAGAGTGACAAGGAATTACTGATTGACATAATTTATCGTTCCTGTTTGGACAAGGCAGAAATTGTTTCTAAAGACGAGCTTGAAAGTGGTGTAAGAAAGTTATTAAATCTAGGCCATACTTTTGGGCATGGGATTGAAAACACTTTAGGTTATGGCACTTATTTACATGGGGAAGCGGTTGCAATTGGGATGTGTATGGCAGCAAGACTTTCCCAACTTGAAGGCCACTTATCATCCGAAGATGTAGACAGAGTCAAAAGTATATTGACTCTTGCAGGATTGCCTTGCAATCTAGGAGAACAAAAAATTGCCGCTAGAAAAATTTATAAAGCAATGTCGCTAGACAAAAAAGTGATTGATGGTAATATACATTTGGTGCTGTTTTCATCTTTAGGCAACTCTTATGTTGCTAAAGACTATTCTGAAGAAAATCTAAACCAAGTTTTGGCGGAATTTTGTAATTCTTAATTAATCTTAATTTATGTCATTAGAAAAAAAACAAGTCAAAGAGATAGCACAACTAGCTAGACTCAATATTAGTGATTCTGAGGCTCTACAAACCACAACTGAACTTAATAATATTCTCAATTTAATGGCTGAGTTAAGCGAAATTGATACTGAAGATGTTGAACCAATGGCTCATCCACTAGATATGTCTCAACGTTTACGAGATGATGTAGTTAGTGAGACTGATTTATCGGATGATTTTCAAGCAATTGCACCAAAAACTGGAAAGCAACACTTTCTTGTGCCAACTGTGATTGAGTAATAATGCATAAATTTTCTGTATCCGAGTTATCTAAGGGATTGAAAAATAGAGATTTTTCATCTGTTGAATTAACTCAACATTATTTAAATAGAATTGATCACTCTGACCTTAATGCATTTATTACTGTGACAGAAGATTTAGCTTTATCTCAGGCTAAAGAGGCTGACACTATGCTAGCAAAAGGGAAGGCTAATAATTTAACTGGTATTCCATATGCGCACAAGGATATATTTTGCACTAAAGGAATAAAAACATCGGCCGGCTCAAAGATATTGGATTCTTTTATTTCACCTTATGATGCAACTCTAAGTTACAAGTTGAACATGGAAGGCATGGTTATGCTGGGCAAGACAAACATGGATGAATTTGCCATGGGTTCTTCAAATGAGAATTCTTACTATGGTCCAGTAAAAAATCCATGGGACAAAAAAAGAGTTCCTGGTGGCTCTTCAGGCGGATCTGCTGCTGCTGTATCAGCCCGTTTATCGGCTTTCGCTACTGGAACTGATACTGGTGGAAGTATCCGACAACCAGCAAGCCTTTGCGGCATCACTGGAATAAAACCAACCTATGGAAGAATCTCAAGATACGGCATGATAGCTTACGCTTCAAGCCTTGACCAGGCTGGTCCTATTACTCAAAGTGCAGAGGATGCCGCATTAGTTTTGAATACTATGGCTGGTTTCGATGACAAGGATTCAACTAGTGTGAATAGAGATGTTCCTGACTACACTGAAAATTTGAACAATTCTATTAAAGGTTTGAGGATTGGAATTCCAAAGGAGTATTTTTCCGAAGGGTTGGATGACGATATTGCAAAAGTTATTTTGCAATCAATTAAAGAATTTGAATCGATGGGTGCTATTGTCAAGGAGGTGTCACTCCCTAATTCAGCATACGCCGTACCAACCTATTACATTGTTGCGCCTTGTGAATGCTCATCTAATTTGTCTCGTCTTGATGGGGTACGTTATGGTTATAGATGTGATGATCCTAAAGACCTAAATGACATGTATCTTAGGTCACGTTCTGAGGGGTTTGGGGAAGAAGTCAAGCGTCGTATAATGATTGGCACCTATGCACTTTCTGCGGGCTATTATGACGCCTATTACCTTAAAGCACAAAAAGTGCGACACTTGATTAGTGAAGACTTTAAAAAAGCATTTCAAAAGGTGGATGTGATAATGGGGCCTGTTTCACCTACCACAGCATTTGAGATAGGTGCAATAAAAGACTCAGTTTCTATGTATTTGGCAGACATTTATACACTTTCTGTAAATTTGGCTGGCCTACCAGCAATAAGCATTCCGGCCGGATTTTCAAATAATTTACCTGTCGGACTACAGATGATCGGTAATTATTGGTCTGAAGAGGTCTTATTAAATACTGCTCATCTATTTCAAACACAAACTGACTGGCATGTTCGTCTACCTGAAAATACTTAAGGAGAATTGAGTATGGCTTGGGAAACGGTTATCGGTCTAGAGATACACTCTCAATTAAGCACTAAATCAAAAATTTTTTCAGGCGCATCAACCGCTTTTGGTGCAGCACCAAATACCCAGGCCTGCGCAGT
>Ga0208896_1001153_pt1 | contig 13312 bp, 11 predicted proteins | sample ETNtaG_27_FD_185778 | JGI IMG/M metagenome (GOLD analysis project Ga0208896, IMG submission 185778) | Marine microbial and viral communities from oxygen minimum zone, Eastern Pacific Ocean - ETNP201406SV63 (SPAdes) (version 2) | ecosystem: Environmental > Aquatic > Marine > Oceanic ... | reverse complement strand
TCAATTTGATCTGAGTAAGAAAATAAGCTTTAAAACCGCTGACTGGGTCATTTCCAACAAACACTCAAATGTTTTTTATAACCATGAACCCTTCATGAAACTGCATCTAAGTTGAATTTATTGGTTCAGATTCAAAGACTCTTCAAATGAACTTGAATTACAAGAACAATAACAACAATTATTAATTTCTTTGGAGGGGACATTTTTTGATGATTCTTCTATTTTTTGAATCAATTGAGTTTGTTGGATTGAAAGATCATTATTCATTTTTTGTAATTGTATAATCTTTGTTGACATTTTATTTTCTGAACCACTGGTCGTTTCATTAAGAATTTGGATTTTCTGTTCAAATTTATTTTTTTCCAATTCCTGTTCCTGAAAAGTTATTTCTAATGCTTCAAACTGTGATTCTAGTTCTTCTTTTTCTGAATTAATTTTTTCAAACTCTGTCATCATACTTTTTTGTTCAGCTATTTTATTTTCCAAGTCATTCACAATTTGAAGTTGTGCATGATACATATTCCAACCAATGAATAGACTAACAGCAACTCCAATAGCCCAAATCAAATGTTGCCACAAACTAACGCCATGTGAATTTTCACTATCATCATCGGCTATTTCCTTAATTGGATATTGAGTCTCATTTTCGTTCATTGGCATTGATGGATTTTTTACAGTTTTCTCTACTAAATCCGCTTCTTTTGAGTTGAAGTTCGTTGATTGAACTTGAATGGGTTTTTTTATATTGGTGTTGTTATCCCCTAAGACATCATTTTTCTCTATAGAATCTGTTTTTTCACTAGGTACTTTAATTTTTATTATGTTTTTTGAAATACCACGCATATTCTTCTGTATGGTTTTTTGTTGCTCTGCAAACCAATCTTCAGCTTTTGCGGTAAGATGATAATGTTCATGAATGTAATCGAGAGTCTTCGATTCTGTTTCCGTAATGCCCTGCCCATCTTTTGCTAATTCAACAACTTCTTTCATATCTTTCAGTGAAATCCTTCCATCCCCCTTTCCCTCAAGTCGTGCTTCTGCCTCTTCCAATAAGGAACGGTCGTAACGTACTCCAGAAATGAAGCGATAATAGCTTTTTCCTGGTACCTTGTCTTGCCTTGTAACAGTCAGAGAAACATTTTCACGATCATTACTTGCCTCCGCATCACTTGAAGTGATTTTCTTGCCAATCTTTTGTTCATCTTCCACTAAATTATTTTTTGTACTACTTCCTTGCACCTGATCATTTGATTTGGACGAAGCCTTTGTATCATTTTCCTTGATTTTCAAATCCAATTGTTCAAATTGTTTCTTTGTATTTTTTGTTTCTTTCTCTAAATTCACTAAATGCGACTCAAGAGTGCTTTTTGCCTTATCCGTTAGTCGAAAATGATCCTGAATGTATTTTATGGTCCGCAATTCAGTTACAGTAACACCCTTACCGTCTTTAGATAGATCGATAATTTCCCTTAAGTCTGATTCAGAAATACGACCATCTCCCTTCCCTTCGATTCTTTGCTCTGTTGCTTCTATTAGTGCTCTATCGTAACGTACCCCTTTTATACGCTTATAATAGCTTTTTGCCATATTCATCCTTATCTAATTTTTAATTGTATTCAGATGTTATCCTTGTTTTTATAGGTCATCATTTTATAATGCTATAATAGATTTTTAAATTCATTTCATTTTTGACACATGGAAATGGACCTATTGAAAAGAACTCAATCAAATTTGATTACAGTTCTTTATTAATAATTACAAAAGATTCATTTTATTTAAATTTTATATAAAGATTGAGATCGAATGATCTCAGTTGGATGAAGCACTTCCCAAAAAGAAAGTACCCCATATTGCGAGGATAAATGAAAGTATCGTTAACAATAACTCTAAGGATTTTATGATCGAAGAATTCAATATATTGTCCGATGTTTTTTGAGACTCTGGTTCTATTTCTAAATGTGGATCATTCTGTTTCACCGCCATTTTTCTAGATCGTTTTGTTCGTCTAGAATGGACGTGTCGGTCAAGAGGATTGATGCTGAAACTGAATCCAATACCTCCTACTGCAAAGGCAAAGACGATCGTATCTGTCAAGGTAGGAGGACTCGCCCAAAATTTCTCTGAGTAATAAGGATAGAGAACGGCAGTTGAAAGTATGGCCCCTAACAAAGCAACAGGGAGTCTTGCTGGAGTATTAAGCACATGCTGGATCAAACCCGTGATTGCAGGAAGTACAATGAGGATCGCAGCCCAATGTGCATATAGACCAAAGTTTTGAAGTATGATCAGCGAGCTTTGTAAGAAATACGTGCCAAAACAAATGTTTATGAAAAAAATCAAGACCCCAGTAAGAAATGTTAGCCCTTGTTCCAATGGCGATGACTTAAGTGCTCTTTGTGTCATTCAAACTCATGCATTTAATTTTTAAACAGATCAAAAATAGAATCCTGCTCCAGCAGACATAACTTGATCAATTCAAATGGCCTACATCCATAGTATTTTTTGCAAGAATTACTATGATAGGCCCAAACATCCCAGATTCTGTATGCCAGATAAACTTAAAAAAATCCAAAATTATAACCCGTCGCTCCGAATTGAGTACTTCCTAAAATACTATGATTGAAATGATAACCCGAAAGCAGGTCATTACCCGAAGCTTCATTTTTAAGCACTTTCCCTGAAAAAACCGATCCAAGGCCTAATTGCAGATAAATTCGTGATAACAATGATTTAGGTCTCTCAGATCCATCACGATAGGACAGTTCCAAAGTAGTCGCCTGAACAGCATTCTTTTTCGTAACAGTTCCTAGTGATTCGATTTCAGTCTGTACCGATCCTGAACGATAACCGATACCCAAACTATTAGAAAAAATGTATTCAAAACCTTATCCACTTCCACTAAACGATTTTGTGTTCTCTGAAGAAACTCTTCTAACATTGTTCCCAGATGTCTGCATGGGAACATCCAGCCGAATTCTAATTTTTCACCTCTTGCATGAACTGAAATGAAAACAACTGATGTAAAATATATAATAACGTATGATAACAGATACTTGCGCAATGATCCACCAAAATAGCTTGAAGGACAAAAATGCAGTAAGAGTACCATTCAAATCAGCTTCGTGTTGCTTAATTTAAGAAAAGCACTACTGATATCCGCACCTGTTTTAAAATTTGGTAAATTAGGGAAAAGAGTCGCCATATCAACATCGGGAACACCAAACCAACTGCACAAGGTGGCATTCATTTGATCCACAGATATTTTCGGGATGAAGCGCCCTTTGTTGGTCGCATCATCGTCACCTCCCATGGTGAAATCAGGCAAGGATCCATAATATTTTCCCCCGTTAAACTCGGCTGCATTGCTTACGACCATATTGACCGAGCTCCAGGCATGATCGGTGCCATCGCCATTATTGCTGATAGTCCTTCCAAAATCTGAAACGGTAAATGTTGCAACCTTCTGATCTACATTCAATTCCTCAAGGGCTTTTTGAAATTTATGAAGAGCCAGACTTACTTCCCGCAAGAGGATAGGATGATCTTGATCCTGGTTCCCATGAGTATCGAAACCTCCAAAGTGAACATAGAAGATTTGCCGGTTCAGATTCATTTTATCGGCTGAAGACCCCATGTAAATCAATTGGGCTACAGCTTCCAACTGTTCGATGAGATCACCGCCCAATTCCTCTTCCAATCCTGTATTTGATTCACTCGGAACACTGAATAAATCTTCATTGTAGGACCCTTTAGCAGTAAAGGCCTTCTTTTGATCATCACTCTTCCAATATTGATTGAGAAGTACATTCAAATCCAAAGACCGCTGAAGCATTTTGTTATAAACATTTATGTAAGGATCGGAATTTTCATTGAGTGCATACAATTTTTTGAAAGCATTGACACGACTTTCACTATGGCTATCGGTATCTTTTTGGGTCAAATAATTATATATGGCAGCAGTACCGGGTCGGAAAAGTACCGGTTGAGTCTTACTTCCAACCATCATCCTCACCTGTCCTTTGAAAGACACATTCAACCCCATCACATTTCCTCCATGCAGACCCGACCATTGATCAGCCAACCTCCCTGCCCAGCCTGTCAGGTTTGTGTCATTTGCTTTACCTGTAAACAGTTCTCTTTTCTGATGATTGTGGGCAAATAAAAAATGTGGTTTTGATTTCGTAGCATTTTTGTACTCATTAACATTTGCAAGAGGTTCGACCAGAGTGCCAATATTTCCGACCAGGCTTGCCTTCCCATCACGTAATAACCATCCTAATTCTGGCATCAGGGAATTGACTCCTATTTCATCAATTCCATTTATTGCATAAAATCCTTTTTTATAGGCTTTGATGTCATCACCCTCTTTGTAATAAGGATTGCCGCTTCCGCTTGAGAGTGTACTTGGAAGAGTCACTTCAGAATTACTGATGGCCAGGTCCCCCCTGCCTTCTTTGTATTTGTCGTAACCTGAATTGCCAGATGTCCCTTTGGGAACAAAGGTATTCCAGGCATCATTTCCTCCATCCAGAAGAATACATACTAGGGCTTTATAATCACTGAATGCCGGAGCCGCTGCCAGTAAAGGCTTGGACGGCAAACCAAGCATCCCCATGGTTCCAGCACCCAAAACATTCTTTAAAAAGTGTCTTCTTTTCATAATGTACCTATTTTTGAATCATGTATTGGCTTGAAGTCACGATCAGCATAACCGCATCTCTAATGATGGCTAAAGCCTCTGTTTTATTTCTACTACTATTCCAGTTAACCGTTAACAAATGGTCTTTAATTACTCCATGGTAGGATGTTGGGAGAATGCCTCCGGTGAGTTTCGTATCAAGGTGAATTAATAGTGCATCAATAGCATCAGTTTTTTTAGGATCCTTGTGAACAGTGAGTCCTTGAAAATCTCCGTTTTGATCTCCATCAAGAGCCTGTTCGAAAACAGCAAGTTCTTCATCCACATTGATGTAATAATTGAAGTGGTTGGACTTTCTGGATTGCCCGAAACTCTCAATGGTTTGCCCTTTATCCAGAATTTTATTCTTTTCCTGCATCTGAAATGCATTTGAAATGTAATTATTGAATTTGATCAGAATCGTATCACTTTGAATTTGTAGATCTGGAGCAACCATGCAACTTTCACTGAAATGATCGTTTGCTGGAACAAAATCAGGGGAAAAGAAGTTGAAGACCGTGTCTGATCGGAGGGGAGCTTGACCTAGGATACTCTCCATCCAGGGAAAGTTATAGGTATTGCTCATGGTAGCATTGTCACGGCTTTTCCATCCGTCGATGGGTTTTACATCGAAGGCCCTGAGGAATTGTGTCCATGCCAATAATGGTTCTTTGGCTTTTCCAAAGTTCTTATTGGTTTGGTATTCGGTCCCACGAGCTTCATCATCGGTAAGCACCGCTTTTACTACTGCCTTTAATTCCCCTCTCACTCCACTACCATTGTCATTGAATTTTTGAGCGACTCGCTCAATGTATGCTGCTGATGGATTGGAAGTTACCAGCCTCATTATGAGGTGTTTTGCCACATGCGGCCCAACATTCTTGTGATTGAAAATGATGTCCAGTGCGTTTTTAAAGTCAGTAGGGCTGGAAGCATTATCTGATTCCTCGCTGACGGATTTGCTGAGAAATGACTTATTGTCAAAGTCATGCCAACTTCCAGTGAATTCCATCGGGGTTGACCATTCTTCTCCAGCCCCTCTGTGGGTTTTTCCATAGTTGCTGTTCCCGACCAGATCATAACCGGTCATCACACGCGCCAATTGTTCCACATCTTCCTGGGTATAGGCTGGGACGAGATCACCCCCCGATTCAACTGCTGAACCGTTATCATGCATTTTCCACAATCCTAGCGAAAAGAGTTGCATCACCTCCCTGGCAAAATTTTCATCTGGATGTGTTTTAGTCTTGCTCATGAACTTCTTGTTGCCTTGATGGGAGAGGAATATTCCCATCGCGGGACTCAATGACACCTCATTTAAAAGATCTCTGAAATTTCCGAAAGTATTTTTTGCCAATATGTCGTCGTAATAGGCTAAAGAGTCTCCCCTGAAACGGGTCCTTTGTTTTGCTCCAGAGACCACCAACAACTCACTCAAAGCAAAAGCCACACGATATCGGAGCTGGTCAGGAGCATGCAGTGCTTTCTCGAACCAAGCAGCTGTCTGGTAATCAGAGGTCCTGCCATGAAAATTATTGTTAAAACTTGCATTATCTGAATAGGTGGAAGGCTCTGCCATCAGGGCGATTTTCTTGTAATGTTCCAAATTCGTGCTTAAATTGTCTCCTATAACATCATATGCAGAAGAGTGCTGAAGTTGTTCATCAATCCAGGCTGATTCACCTATTTGTATGATTTTGTCTAAATCCTTTTTTTGAGGACCAAATGTGGATTGGAGCAACAAGCGAAAAGCTTTTTGACTCTGATTATCTGCTTCTATTGAAGCTTGTGAAATATTCGATGTTGCAAATTCACACCTTGATGCAATTTCATTGCTTGTTTCATCGTCATTGTTGGTATCTGAACTTTGCTTGCTTGTTTCAACGGAAGCATCTTCAGGAGTTTTACAGCCCAAAAAGAAAATCAAACATGAAATGAACAAAACTTGAGATATAAGTTTTATGAGTTTATTAAATAGTTTCATATGATCATCGAGTTATTCATTAATAAAGAGATTAGAAAAAATGTATTCAAAACCATATCCACTTTTCTTCATAGGTTAATATTTTTTTACAATCATCCTTCTAATCATAATGTTGAATCGCAATTAGTTATTTAATTTACGATTAAATCATCGATTAAAAAACATCCTCATTTGCCAGCAGTTATCCCTTCAATCATCTCGTGCATAAGCCTGAATTTAGGGTTGTTTTTATTTGTGAGGAGCCCTAAAAAGGATTTTTTTGCTGAAGCTTCGGAAATAGCAAGAGCCATTTTTTCCATGTCTTTTTCAAAGATTTTCGCTTCCTCCTCTTTCAGACGATCCCGAATCAAATGAAGCGTCTTTTTGATTTCTTCAGGATCGTTTTTAATTTCTCCCCTTTCATATCCCAACTTTAATGCCTGGAGTTTATCTTCTGTTTTTCCCAATACACCACGTGCGTAGGGGCTTTCACATACGGTTTTTTCTTTAAGCATTTTGATCAATGTCATCCACTCATCCGTATGTACCTCATCATCGCTTTCAGCAATCAACAGGAAAATCTGAAAGGGCAACCGTATCAAACGTGTATCAAATTCTTTGTGACTTATGGGTTCAAGATCTTCACTCATGTCGAAATGGAAGTTATTGTTTTAAAATTACTGGTTAGTAAAAATGAGAACCATGATATTAACCTAGAAACCTGTATGACACGTCGATCAGGCAACTTCCTGACTTCGTGAATGATCCAAATTTTCTATTCGGATACGATTCTTGCTACCATTCATATCAGGTTTTCTGACACAGCAAAGATTCAACATAAACATATCATCCTTTTCAATCATACTCCTGATCTCGTAACATTCTCTACCGATATCCAAAAGATCATCTACTTCCAATAATTCTGCTGTCGACTGATCCACCTGGGTCCCACAGGATATGGCCCGCCCTACCACTCCATAAAGTTTCAAATTCCGTTTAGACATTTTCAGCTCTTCATTATGAATTTGTATTATTTCATTTCAGATAAATAGTAAATTGGAAATTACAAAGATTTTGCGCTTCACTTTTTTTGATTTATTTGAGTTCAGAAACATCTATCAGCTTCAGGAATTCACATGCTTTGAGCTCATTCAGAAGTGAATGGTCAATCAGTTGATAGACCTTTTGAAGTTTGATTTTTTCCTCAACCTTAAGGGTTTCATCTTTTTGGACAAGGATCTTATCCAACAGATCAGTCAGTTTTTCTAGATGATGATAAATTTTCTGATCAGATTTCATCAACAATTCAAACGTTCGTTATTTAATCCGTTCATTGCAGAACAAAACCTCGAATCGGCATGATCCTTCATTGGTTTTGCTTCCATCAGGAACTTAATTAATAACTTAGGAATAACGGGGCATCAAGGAACAGAAAGGAGCTTTTCGGATCTTAAATGAATCCGTTTCCTCCTTTGGGGGGAATTAGTAATAATGTCGCGAATAGATTAGAGGAGGAAGGGCTACATCATCGAAACCAGTAAAATCACATTGATTCAGAGTAAAACTTCTTCAATTTCGTTTTTTTGTTGAATCATTTTCTTTTTCAATTCCTGATGTTCCTGACAGTTTTCTAAGACCCAGTCCACGGTCTGCATAACAATTCCCCATTTATATTTTTTGGGAATCCGCTCTGGCTTCAGGTAGCGTTCCAGCATGTATGCCCGGTAAGTTGTTCCATTAAGCGTTGCATGCCATATCCCACTTTCAAGAGCCAGGGAACTGGCATTTTGACCGGTGGCATATTCATAGTATTTCAATGACAAATTGAGCAACCCGCATATTTTCATTCTAAGTTGATCTTCTTGATCCAGATTTTCACTCAGTCCAGATGCGTTCTGCTTCAATTCGGAATTCATTAAAATCGATGATTCTTCCGAATCACTACTTTCTGAAGGAATGATGATGAAAACATATTCATCACGATCCTGGAGTTCTACTTTGGAGAGCCGGATTCTTGCAGGAATCATTTCCCCTGAAGCATGACTTATTTGCACTGCTGAACTCAAAGGCTCGAGTTTCAACGCCTCCAACCTTAAAATTTCGTTGAGTCTTTGCCCCTGTAGCTGAATTTGAGAATAACCAAGTAATCGCTCAAACTCACGATTGACCTGTAAAATACCCCATTCTGCATCAAGCATGGCTAAAGGAATGTTGACAAAGTCCAAGATGCGACTGGCCCTCACTCTTTCACGGCGTTCTCGATTTTCCTTTTCTATGCTGATTTCAAGTTCCTCCTCCGTCTTTTTTTGCTTTGAAATCCGAAGTTGCGAATTAACCCGAACTCTCAGTTCTTCTGCAGAATATGGTTTGATCAGATAATCATTGGCACCTAATTGAATAGACTTTCTTGATAAATGCTCCTGTTGGTTTGCCGTGATCACAATGATTGGTATCTGATTTAAAGTATAATTACTCCTGATTGCCTTGATAACTTCATAACCATCCACCCCCGGCATCATCAAATCGAGCAGGATCAGATCTGGATCATTTTCATTTAAAGCCTCCAGTGCTTGATGTCCGCTCTGATAAAAATGAAGATCATACTTCAATCCTTCCAAATTAGATTCTATCAAGCGAAGATTCAAAGGTTCATCATCGATTACCATTACTCTCCCATAGGAATCACCCTTTAAAGAGATACTTTGACCAGATTCTTCACTCTTTTCTGAAATCTCAAATTTTTCTTTCTCCGAAGTGCCATCATCTACCCCTTTATCTTCATCCTCTTGATAGGGTTCTATTTTTTTAGCAAGCGGCAGCATTATTCTTATACGGGTGCCATGATTTTCCTGACTGAACACCTCCAAATTCCCCTTCTGCTTTTCAATCAGGTATCTTGAAAGGTTTAGACCAAGCCCTCTTCCTGGCATTGTATAGGTGTTGCTTCCGCGTTTGAAATCTTCCATCACCTGTTTGATTTCAGATTCAGGAATGCCAACTCCGGTATCACTCAGGTTTATTTCAAGAAAATCATCATTAAGATTTGCACTGAGACGAACCCCGCCTTGGTTGGTGTATTTGACCGAGTTACCAATCAAATTGATGAAAACCTGCTGCATCCTTTGCGAGTCGACCTGTATTGGGGGGAGACTATTAGAAACATCGTCTTGCCAGTAGATCCCCTTTTGCTGAAAATCCATTTCCAGTACAGGCTTTACCAGATCCAGAATTTTTCGCAAAGATTGCGATTCCGTATTGATTTCCAATTCGGATTCCCTGATTCGTGTAAAATCACTTAAATCACTGATCATACGTGACATTCTGGAAGCACTGTGAACTATCCAATTCAACTTTTCTTCCTGCAACCGATTCAACTCTTTTCCTGATTGAATCAGGTTTTCTCCAAATCCTATGATGGCATTGAGTGGAGTTCGAAGTTCATGTGAAGTCCTTGCTAAAAACAGATCTTTATATTTGTCAACCTGCATTAACTGAATATTTTTTTCATCAAGTTCCCCTGCCAGAACCTTCAAACGTTGCTCACGTCTTAGATAAAGCAGGTGAGTCAGGATAATAGGAAGGGCCATTCGGAAATTAGGATCCCATAGAAAATATTTTGGAGGTAGAAATCCTTGGAGAACAAAAACAGAAATAAAGAGCGGGATATAAGCCAAAATATAAACGACAGTAATGAACCGAAGGTGAGGCCTGCTGTTCCATACTGAAATAGAACAGCCAATAATTAAAATCATTGTGGGAATAAATAATCCTGTCAATATCTGCCAGGTCAGTTGTGTAGGATAAAATAAATGAATAAAAAAACATATTATCACTAAAATAATTATTATTTTAGATAAATTTAGTACTATTTTTGATTCATATAAACCCGTTTCTTCTAGTATAATTATGATATAAATAATCATAGCGGTGATTACGTTCAAACTAAACAACCTGAAATATTCACTTGCCTGAAAGCTGAACCCGAAGTATATGTGGATCTTGTGCCCCAACACCAAGCCAAGTAATGAAGCCACTAATTGAATGATTAACATCAACTGCAGTTTGTCTCTCGTTCCTGCAAATGCAACGAGAAGTAATGCGATCACAAAAGCTCCCATCACTCCTGCAAAGACAAGAATTCGTATTTGGTTTAATCTTTCATGTTCATTTTTTTTATAAAATAAATTTTTTAATAGATGAAAACCATATTCCTGATCAATCAGCAAAAATAACTCGGTTGACTCACGTTCTGGAATGGCATATGCGGCTTGTTTACCAAAGGCGCTTTTGGCAATACCTGTTTTCTCAAAAGATCCATCAGTTTTTTTAATGTATCCTTGAAAATCGAAAAGAAGGTTCGATTTAAGTTCATAAATGAGATCCTCTTTCTGCAAATTGGATGAGATACGTACCCAGATATTTCCTGGATTTCCTTGAAGGCCAGTAGGAATGTCTTTTCCCCAAGACAAAAATAATGTTTCCTGTCCTCCCACCTGTTCAATCGTAAGTTGACGTGAAGGATCCACGAAATACTTAACCTCTGGAAGTATCCCCGCTGACTCGGCTTTGATGGTTTGATAGCTTAGGATCAGGGAAGCGAAAGCCAGGAACAGGAATAATTTCCTAACTTCCACTAACAACATGAACAACACACGAAATGGTTTTTTAGAAGATTTTTTATGGAAGCAAAATGGTTGAACCTGTGGTCCTGCGGGACTCTAGCGCTTCATGTGCCTGGCGTGTTTCTGAAAGCGAAAAGCTGCGGTTGATAACGATTTGTACCCCACCGGAGAGGACGACTTCAAAGAGTTGATTTGCTGCATCCTCAAACAACTCTCTACTGGCTATATGGGTCGCCAGGGTCTGCCTTGTAAAAAAAAGGGAGCCTTTAGTTCCCAGCATTGCTGGATTAAAAGGTTCCACTGGACCTGAGGCATTGCCGAAACTGACCAGTTTCCCAAAAGCGGCCAAGCAGTCAATGGAACTCATAAAGGTCTCTTTGCCGACTGAATCATAAACAACAGGTACCCCTTTTCCTTCTGTGATTTCACGGACCCGTGAAACGATGTTCTCTTCTCGGTAGAGAATCGTATGAGTACAACCATATTTTCTTGCAAGATCTGCTTTTTCTTCAGAACCAACACAACCGATCACTTCCGCTCCAAGATGTGAAGCCCACTGGCATAAGATCAGGCCGACTCCTCCAGCTGCTGCATTGACCAGGATCGTTTCTCCTTTTTGCACCACATGCGTCCTGCGAAGCAGATACATGACGGTCATTCCTTTGAGCATCATTGCCGCAGCACTTTGATCTTCGATGCCATCAGGAAGGATTACCAGTTTTTCAGCATTGATCGTCCGGCGTTCACAGTAGGCTCCTAACTGCATCGCATAAGCAACACGTTGGCCCGGTTTGAAATTTTCCACCCCCTCACCGGTTTCTTCAATCACCCCGGCTCCTTCCATGCCCAAGATTTTAGGAAGTTCCAATGGGTAAAGACCACTTCTCTGATAAATATCGATAAAATTCAATCCCACTGCAGTATGGCGAAGCAGAACTTCTCCAGGTCCAGGACGTCCCACAGTACTTTCTTCCCAACGCAGTACTTCAGGTCCACCGTTCTCATAAATTTGTATGGATTGATTCATCGTTTCTCCTTTCTAAATTAATTTTCGGTTGATCTATTCAATAAGCCCTAGGGTCAAAGTTTAATTCATTTTTTTCATGCGGATGCATCGAGCCAGCATTGGCTGATAAAAACGATAACCCTGGTTTATTTTTTCACTGAGTTTCATGAATTGTGCTTTCAGAAGATCTTCTATTTTTTCAAAACGAACAGTGCGTGAATGATCAAAGCGCAACATTTCGTCTTTGTAATCATCAAACTTTTGATAATCGAAATGGACCTGATAATGTTCCTGTGTTTCTTCGGTCCATCCCGAAAATGAATCCCGGGCCTGGTTCAGTGCATGCTGAGCGAGTTCCCGCACTTCGGTTTCATCTTCCACAGGAGCGTCCAATTCAAAACAAGGCCCTTCAGCCATTGGTTCTGCAACATAAATGACGCCTCCTGGTTTCGTCACTTTTAACGCGTCTGAAATTGCCTTGGATAGGCATTCTTCAGGAATGTGATGAATGGAATTAAAAAACACCGATGCATCAAAACAGGATTCTTTGAAAGGCAGGTTTTCTCCAACCCCCAAAAGGAATCGGCATCCTGATCTCAGATGCTTTGAAGCACGACACATTTGATCTCTGCTACATTCTATTCCTGTGACCTTCGCACCTCGTTTACTAAGAGCCAAGCTCACTTCTCCTCCACCTGAACCAATATCGAGTATGTTACCCTCCTCAAGGTTCAGGTGTTTGGACAGAATTGAAAGATGCTGTTCAGCCGTACTCATCGAAACAAATTGAAATGATTCACAAAAGAAAAGTGCTCTAACTCTGCAACAATGTCATTGCAAAATGGTGGACTTGACTACCATCTTGTACCACGGTCATTTGATTTGGTAACCATGAAATTTATGGAGGCCTCCTGTATTACGGGCATTGCTTGGAGATTTTTTTGAAGCGGGAAAATACTTTTGGATTTTCTGTGTCCCGTATTGATTGTGTACCACCTGGAAGAAACCTTTGGATTCTGTACTGATGATTTGAATGGGCTTTT